>Ga0207900_100043_pt1 | contig 126100 bp, 112 predicted proteins | sample LinPmetageLP39_FD_184052 | JGI IMG/M metagenome (GOLD analysis project Ga0207900, IMG submission 184052) | Marine viral communities from the Pacific Ocean - LP-39 (SPAdes) | ecosystem: Environmental > Aquatic > Marine > Oceanic | place: Pacific Ocean | collected 2010-06-14
CTACCTGCACGCGCAGAAAGACTGGGACGAAAACATCGAGCACAACCAGACGGTGCGCGTGGGCAACGAACGCCACGACACCGTCGAGGCCAACAGCTACAGCGAGTTCAAGGCCGAAGAGCACCGCACCACCCACAGTGAGCGCAAGACCGAGGTCAAGGCCAATGATCACCTGACCGTCGGCACCAGCCAGCACGTCAAACTCGGCGACAGCCAACTGGTCAAAGCGGGCAGCGAAATCCATCTCTCCAGCGGCATGAAAGTGGTGCTCGAAGCGGGTATGGAAATCACCTTCAAGGTCGGCGGCAGCTTCGTAAAGCTAGACCCCAGCGGTGTCACCCTGGTCGGGCCCAGCGTTAAGATCAACTCGGGCGGTAGTCCGGGCAAGGGCAGCGGGGCAGCACCGGCGTTGCCGGGGGCTGCGGCGGCTGTGGATGTGAGTGAGGCGGGTAAGCTGCTGGTAGTAAACCAGAGGCAAGCTCTCATGCAGAAGAAGCCTCTTTGCGCGATCTGCGAAGCGGCGAAAGAAGGAGCTGCCAATGCATGATGAAGCACTGAGCGGTGGATCATGGCATTTAAATAGCTACCTTCTGCTCGATGGAATCAGCGTAGAAGCCTTGCCAAGAAAAATTTATGAATGGTCAGATTCGCCCGAATACGAAGTGCTTTACCTGGAAACACCCTGGGTCGAATTAAGCGATGTGTCTCCGTTTCTGGTTAAGCTGCATGGTAAAAATGACGCTATTCTTAATGAGTTTTTGGCGAATCAATCGCAGGAGTGGGGTTATCTGATATTTAGCTCAAAGGAAAGCGAAGAGGTAGTCCAGCACCTTCGTAAGCTGATAAGTGTCGAGCATCCGTTGGGCCAATCTATGCTACTGCGCTTAGCCGATCCTGCAGTGGCGAATGCTTTGTTCGGGCTTGCAGCAGAGAATAATCATTCCGAGCTATTTGGCCCAATTGACCAATTGCGAGCTTATGATTCAGCAAGTCTTTCTTGGCTTTCGCACCAGCGGCCAAGCACTGAAATGGTATTGAGCAGGTTGCCATATCGATTGAGCGAAGCGGAGCTTGCTGCACTTGGTGAGGTTGATTTCCGGCAAACAGTTCAATGGCTCCAGAGCCATATCAATAAGTATTTCCCGCATTTTTTATCCGCAGTACCTGATTCAGAACAGTGGGGCAGAGTTCATCAGCTGGCAGATCAGGCCTATCAGACGGGTTTTACCAGCGAACGGGATATAGCCTTGTATGCCAACGTATTTGGTTTTCTGGGCTGGGATGTTCTTGAACGTCACCCGGATATCGCAGAGCTAGTAACCAGAGTAGGCCCGCAATCACCCTCACAACGTATTGAGCACGCAGCCAACCTTGCAGAGTCGAGAGTGGCATTGCTGGAAAGGAATCCTGTATGACAGCGCAGCAACCACCCCGCCAAAGCCCAGCCAATGAGGCAGCAAGCGCAAGAAGTTGCAATGATAGCAGGGCCGCGACGGCTGCGTGTCCTCTCATGAATCTGAAGCTGCAGCTTTTGCCTTTGCGCTACGGTCTGGTCGAGACGCTTGATCCTAGTAGCGAAGTGGTAATGCCTTATGAGCTGGAGTCGCGCCCATTGGGGATTCGCCTTCTCCGCGATGGCTTTCTGTACGTTATCGAAGAAGAAACCGGCTTCTTACATGAATATGAGGTAAGCGATGGCGCTCTAAGTAAACTGCTATGGCAAGACGCAGAAGTTCGTTCAAATACCCGCACAAACAATATCGGACCGGCCAAGCTGGTGTTTCCTCGCCAAAGCATGTTGCATGTTGCTTACTCCGAGGTGCAATGGACCGCCGCCAAGTGCTCGCAGGTCATTGGCAGTCCCGCAGACCGTGCCAGGTTCATGCAGCAGATCAATCCGGGGAGCGCAAACCCCGCAACGGGTGGCGCTCACTTGATGACGTGGGAGGAGGCCGAGCGTTGGCTGGCGGAAGCGGCTGAAAGTAAGCAAGAAACAGAGGCACCCGAGCTGCCTGAAGGGGCCCATCCTGACGAAAACCTGCCTTATCTTTGGGAGCCACGAGGCCTATTCCAAGAAACTTCTGTTGATTCCCTAAAAAAACAGGTGCTGAACGAGTACAAGGATGACTCGCTCTGCCTGATTGTCAGGGATGATATTGGGGTGATGCGCGACTTGGCTAATTTCCAGAATGAGGTGGTCACCTGGATCGACGACTGGGAAAGTGGAGGCGAGCAGCCTGGGACCAATAAGCGAGACTACATGCTCGCGTGCTATATCGATTCGCTATCGCTGATGACTCAGCAGGGGTTAGACCAAATAGCGGAATTTTCCGACCTGCCTGACGTTCAAGTCATGTTTGAGGATCTGAAAAAACTTCTAGATCCTCAGCAAGAGCAAACAAGACAAAGCTTGATTGATTGGCTGAATGTAGGCAGCAACAACGGTCGGTTGCCTAGAGTCAATGATCCAACTCTGCCCGCTGATCTTAAAGCTAGAATTAGAGAAATCGATCGAGAAATCAATCCATCAAACGCACTTCGTCTGGGCCAGCAAAAAGTGGATGCTGTCGAGGACTATTACTTCGCTCAATGTATGGAAGGTGCTGATCCAACCTTTGTTGAGACGCATAGACAGACGATAATTCAGGTCAAGAAAGAACATAATAAGCGGGTTCAAAGTGTTCTCTCTGGGGCTGATTTTGGCCAGCGAGGCATCAACGATCTTATCGACAGACCGTCTATGGATGCTGTGCTAGAACGCCACCGCGCAAACCTAAATCGCTGGGATAGACTGCTGGAGTCCATAACGGCTGATCGCTTGCAGATGATTAGTAATAACCGCTTTCATGATGCAGCCTGGTATTACGACCTTCATGAGGCTAGGCAAATAGGCTTGGCTTTTAGTGCTCAGTATGCGTGTTTCAAAGACATTTGCCGCAATGACAATGCTATGGAAGCCATTAGTGGCTGGCTTGAGCAGAACCCGGACTATGATCGGCCACTCTTTTTCACACTACCCTTAGCGGACCAAATTACGTTAAGTACTAACTTGGCTACTTTGAACGATGCGGCCTACAAGCTGATAACTCTTACTCCGGAGTGGGTTAATAAACTGCGGGAGATTGAACGACCGTTTCTTCCTGCCTTGGATGAGCTGCCGGAAAGTGCGCGCGTTCTTGGACAAAGCGCCCACGATACCCTGACTCCTGCACTGGCATATGGGTTCTCCCGGTCGGTAGAACAGGCGTTGCAAGCCACCCATCTTGAGCAAATCCCTTCTATGGAGGAACTGTTTGACAGCCTCCCCCCAGCTACTGTCAAGCGGATGTTTGATATTTCACGCAAAGAGGGTGTTACCTTTACCGTAGGAGACGCAGATGATTTGGCTGCCCTGCGGCAAGAAATTAATGATGTGTTTGCGGCCCAAGCTGAACAGGCAAGACTTCGCAAGAGGCATACCGAAGCCAAAAAGAACTCTGGGCATCAATCTCCAGCAGCTCAGCAGGCACTGGATGAGTTCAAAGAGGCCAGAGATCTGCGTCGTACGCTTGAGAGTAGGCTGCTCGGAAAGCTGACACCTATTTCCAAAGTACCCGACTCCAACGTTCGCATTAGCCCTAGTAGCGTGGGGCACCCTGGCCTCACCTTATTATTATCTGGTTCGCAGCACGAGGCAGTCACCGGCATTTGGCGTAATCTGGGGCGAGGCTACGCTCAAGCGGGTCCGGCTGGAATGCTGGGCGACGGGGTTGGGGTGTTGATAGCGGTTCTTCAAGCAGCCAACTTGATACATGTCTGGCGCGAAACAATGGAACAGGGTGAACATAACAGAGAATGGTCTGACTTCAGATCGGCTATAGCTTCTACCGCGGCGTCAGGTTTTATGGCTTCTCAGTCAATTGCGAATACTGCGCTCAATGCTCGCATTGTCGCATTGGAAAGTAGTTTGAAATACTATTCCGCAAGGAATGTGAAGTTGTTGTTGGGTAAGCTGCATTTGGGGTTGGGGTTGGTGGGATATGGTGCCATGCTTATAACTGCAGTTTATTCCGTAGGGCGGCATCATGCCAATTTGATAGCGGCACTAAGGTCTGGTAACCGTGCGGCGCAGTATGGAGCCACCACGGCCATGGTTGGTGCCGCTGGTATAGCCGGCGCTAGTGGGTACGGGCTGTATAACAGCGCGCATGCGGGTTTAGCTGTCATGCGTGGCACATCTTGGGCTGTAGCAGGGTTAAGGCTATCATCCGTTTTTTTACGCGTTAACCTTGTAGGCGCCATCTTTACTGTGCTCGAGCTGGGCGGTACTTGGTGGTACAACTGGAACAATCTCAGTCGCCACGACGCCTGGCTACAAACAACGCCGTGGAGCCGTGATTTGGATAAGCGCGATAACCTCCCCCTAGCTGAGTATCAGAACCAGCTTCAAGCGATTTTGAGCGCGCCTGTTGCTGAGCTGCGCCATGTCAGTCAGGGTAATTGGCTGAGCAGCGCTATCGGGGTATATCAGGGAGTAGAGGTTGGCATTCAGTTGCCGGGCCTGAGCCGAGAATCATTGCTTAAGGTTGAAAATAACCCGGCGCTGGTACAATTGTCCTTGGCTGGCTATCAGGTTCGTAAGGAGGGGCGAAGAGAAGTAGAGCATTGGCAGCCAATTAGTGAAGATATAGTCATGAATACAGCGATGAGCAATTCTGGGCCGTTACAATTAACGATCACCAGCTCCGCTTTCCCGGAAAGTACGGCTAAACTTGACTTAGTTATAGTCGTTCGCATTGAGATACTTGATCAGGAGGGTAGCTACATTCCCCAAGAGCACAGCATTCGCTTAAGGACTCTTACTGAAGGTAGCTACTCGACTTCCGAGCTCCGTGCAAAAGGCGAACAAGCCCCCAAAAGGGTTGTGGATCCGTACTTCCTCACACAGCAGGCTCAGTGATGACCAAACGTAACAAGCCCGCAGCGCACGAGTACCTTAAACATAACCCGAAGGCGGGTGATAGGCAGCCATTTCTCTCGGGTGTTATTACGTATTTGGCCCCCTTACCTCTCCCAACCCAGCAGGCCCCGATAGACTATGAAGAAGTTGTCGGAAGTCTTAATGATACTTACCTAGTGTATGGCTCTGGTCGAGCCACGTTATTTTCATGGCAGATGATACTTGGCGGACCTCTTACGTTATTTGCTTTGTTTGTGTTGATACTTCCTCTGATAGCTGGAGGAGGTACACTTTTGCTTGGTGGTACTTGGTTTGACGCTAAGGACTTTTTCTATAACACCTATACTGGGTTTGTCGGTGTAGCCACTTTCAGTTGCATTATTATTTTTCTGATCTGCATACTTACTTGGTATTTTAGTCGTATCAAGGAGCAGGGGCTCGTCGCCCCTCGTTTCAACCGTCAACGCCGCGAAGTGTGTTTTGTGCCAGAGGGGGGTATTAAAGCCTATATCGTACCCTGGGAAAGCTTGGCTGTTTGGACCACGGAAGCGCAGGGCGTGACCCAGTACGGCGTTCAACGTCAATACGCCATGGGAATTGGCTTCCACGATGAGACTAGCGGTAGCGACTGTCTTCTTGAATACCCTACTTCCGCTATTCCACTCGCAATCAGTACGTGGGAAGCAATACGAGCGTACATGGAATATGAAGTACATAGTCTTGAAGATATTCATTGTGAGAAGGAGCTACGTAACCCTGGCGATCCTCCCTATGAGGGGCTGCATACTTTTCGTAATGCCCGTCGCCGGTTGCATCGACGCTACCGCGAGGGTGAGGTAGGTCTCTGGATGGTTTTCGGCTGGTATCTCTATCATATAATGACGCTGTGGTCTCTACCTGCCTTTCTCGCACAGCGCGAAGCGCTCTGGTTGCAACGCCGCCCCAAGACTTCAATTCCGAAAAAAATGGCGCAATGGTCAGAGCCATTACCCAAGGAGCAATGGGCTAAACCAAGCGAATTGTTGAAGCGCCAGAGTGCTGCAGCCAAACGCATATGGGCCAAGCAGCCAAACGCGTCTATGGCTGCGGTGTTCGCAGCAGCACGACGTGAAGTGGGGGACGAGTAGTCTGCCTGATTCTTGGTGCACACCGCATACTGCGAGCGTCGGCTCAAACCCGGCGCTGTCATGACATCAGAGCTAGCCGCTCCGGAACAACGAATGTTCACCCCCGCTAAACAAGTCACCGCCATTGTTCTAGGAAACCCACCGCCGCGCAGCTGATGACTCAATCCCCTTATGCTACCACCGCCTATTCATCGGCCAACCTGCAACGTCATCCGGCGGACAAGCCGCGCCCTGGATTAAAACCGCTGGTGGGGCAGCGGCTACCTTGGGGTAATACACAAGATGCTGTGCTAGATAGCTTTATCGTGCCGAAGGCCGCAAATGTTCAATAGGCTATTTAAGCGTAAGGATGAAAGTGACGCCGATGAGAGCAGTGTTGATCTAAGCGTGCGCCCGAAAGTAGGCGAGATTCGTACACAAGGTATGACGGAAACACTGTTTCTCTCGCCTTTGCCTTTGCCCACGGGGCAATTAGCCTTGGGGCGGTTCAGCTGGAAATGTTCATCTGCCCCCGGTTTTCCCGATGAGCCCATCGACGGTGAGCTACTGTCGCGCTCAGGTGCACCAGCGCAGCGCATTACCTTACCTGTTCCGACCACGGAGTCCTGAGATGTTTACACGCAAACCCCTGACCTTGCCGCCGCAGCTGCAATGGCAGTATCAGGATGAGCCTGCGCTGGCCGAGTGGTCGCTGAAGGCACGGCCTTATAATACGGATATTGCAAATGGGTTGTGCGTTGCGGTTTTTATGATAGCTCTGCCGCTGGCTATATGGTTAGGATTTGATTCTGCGGAAACACTTTTTTGGCAGCTATTTCTTACACTGTTTGGTGTGCTTTTATTTGGCTCGATGATTCTCAGCATGACCCACCAAAAAACAAAGTTCGCCTACCGCCTGACGGCATCAGGTCTGGAATTCTGTGAGTGGAAGGCTTTCCCTGAGTGGCTGCCCACCCTGCTGAAGTGGCTAGCCGTGATCACCGGGGTGGTGATGCTGATGCTGGTGATGGTGCACCCGGCGGCGCTGATCGGAGCGATAGCGGGGCCGGGGCTGATCGGCCTGATGTATCTGCGCATGGGCACCTCCAGTCAGTTTCGGAAGATGCATGAAAGCTATCATCACATCGTGCACTCGTGGGATGAGTTCAAAAAAGTAACGGTATTTCGGCGGCGCTCGATTATTGGCTTAGATTTCGAGTGGTATAACCCTGAAGGAGGAGACGGGAAGGGCCGAATGATCCCGTGGGAGGAAATCATCTACTGTCGCAAATCCCACTACAACGAGCTGATCAAAATCATCCGTTCCCAGTTGCCGGATTCGACGCCCTATGAAGAAGCCTATATCCAGATTTATGCGGGAGCGTAGCGGTATCACTTCATAGGTTGTCTTGGTGCGCAAGGCCAGTGTCAGTATGGCCTCGCGCAAGCCCACTCCGCTGTTTGCCGAGCCGCGTGAACGTACAGTGTCTTCTGAGGCCAGCCACTACCATTGGCGTACCTGGATACCGGTCAGCGGCGCGTCCTACGTGGAGCTGGAAGTTACCTATGCCGACGTGTTGGAGCCCGATACCCAGGTACCTGCGAGTTACACCTTCAGAGCTAGCCTGCTAGGCGCGCCGAGAAATGCTGAACTGATCAGTAACCCCTTGCACGATGAGCCCATCGACGGTGAGCTACTTTCGCGCTCAGATGCACCAGCGCGGCGCATTACCTTGCCTGTTCCGACCACGGAGTCCTGAGATGTTTACACGCAAACCCCTGACCCTGCCGCCGCAGCTGCAATGGCAGTATCAGGATGAGCCTGCGCTGGCCGAGTGGTCGTTGAAAGCACGGCCTTATAATACGGATATCGCGAATGGGATTTTCGCGGCTTTATTTTTTATAGTAACGCCATTTGCTGCTTGGCTTGGGTTCGACACGGCGAAGACATTGCTAGGCCAGGTCTTGCTTACAATTTTCTTGTGGGCTTTATTCTTGTCAGTCGTCGTGAGTATGACCCACCAAAAAACCAAATTCGCCTACCGCCTGACAGCTTCCGGGCTGGAATTCTGTGAGTGGAAGGCTTTCCCTGAGTGGCTGCCCACCCTGCTGAAGTGGCTGGCCGTGATCACCGGAGTGGTGATGCTGATGCTGGTGATGGTGCACCCGGCGGCGCTGATCGGAGCAATAGCGGGGCCGGGGCTGATCGGCCTGATGTATCTGCGCATGGGTACGTCCAGCCAGTTTCGGAAGATGCATGAAAGCTATCATCACATCGTGCACTCGTGGGGTGAGTTCAACAAAGTAACGGCATTTCGGCGGCGCTCGATCATTGGCTTGGGCTTTACTTACTACAACCCTCAAGCCGAAATTGAAGACAAGATGATTCGCTCTATCCGCAAGATCTACTGCCGCAAATCCCACTACAACGAGCTAATCAAAATCATCCGTGCCCAGTTGCCGGATTCCACGCCTTATGAAGAAGCCTATATCCAGATATATGCCTGAGCGCTGGGGTAGCTCTTGATCGGCTGTATTGGTGCGCAAGGTCGACAGTATCCAGCTCTTTTTGGCTTTGCAGCCCAGCCTGCCGCGTCGTTCTGATGAGTAGCGCACATCGTCCGCTGTAAGCGTCGGATAAAATGCTGCGCTGTCGAAGCATCAGAGCTAGCCGCTCCCGCGCAGTGACAGGAACAATGGATGTTCACCCCCGCTAAACAAGTCACCGCCATTGTTCCAGTCAATCCTGCGCTGCGCAGCTGATGACTCAATCACCCTATGCTACCACCGCCTATTCATCGGCCAACCTGCAACGTCAGCCGCCGGGAAAACCGCGCTCTGGATTAAAGCAGCTGGCGGGGCAGCGGCTGCCTTGGGGTAACACCCAAGAGATCGTACCCGATAGCTTTATGATGCCAGAGCCATCGAGTTTGCGGTCACTGGAAAGTGACCGTTTACAGCGCGACCAAGAGATAGCAAAGGGAACCTATGAGCCCGCTCCGATGGAGCATATTGATTTCCACGATCGTTGCGATCATGAGCATTACCGGCATGCGCCCTGGGCGGGTAGAACCCATTTCTGGTTATACCTCGGTGGATTTGCAAAAGTTGGTTTTTTTATTTTTTTATTCTTAGGCGCATTGTTAGCGATTATGGAATCATTGATGGCTGACAAGGACTATTTTTTTGTTTTTCTTGAGTCGTTCGGTTTTGTTTTTTTCTCAGCCACCCTCCCCTGTTTCTCTGCTTGGATGCTGGCGGTATTGGTAACTCACAAATTCCCACGCCTCTGGATCAAACCCGGGAAAGGCCCGAAATGGGAACTCAATCGCCGTAACGGCATGGTGACGGTGTTCAAATACCGCCGCGGGGAGGTGAGTGAAAAGCGCGCGCCTTTCCATGAGTTTGATGCCTACGTTAATACCACCCCCGACCGCCAGGGCTTGCCCATGAACGTGCTCAGTATCGAGCATCGTTACTCGGATATCAGCATTCACTTTGGCGACATCCAGCCGCCCGACCGCAATATCAATCAGCACTGTGCGCTGTGGGATTTTATTCAGAACTACATGGATACCAACCACGCACTCCCGGATACCCCGCTGTTTGAAGAGCACCGCGTTAACGATGCGACCACGGTCGAACACGACAAAGCCGCAGGCCGTCATCCGCGCTACTGGCGCGATATGGACGATGAGGCCTTCAAGCAAGCACAGAGCCAGATGCGAGCTCAGATAGCGAGGATTAACACCCTTAGTCGGCAGAACCTGGCGGCTTAGTTTGAAGAAAGCCTTGGGGCCTCGCTCTACTCAAAACCAATAGTTCGGCCAGCGCTTGCCGGCGCCCACATTATTGATGACGAGCGCCACCAGAACCAGGATCACTGAACCGGCCAGGACGGGTGTGAGCAGAAAATGGTACTCGTGAATGCCTGCCAGCATGATTACCAGAGGGTTAGCGCCAGCGGGCGGATGTACTGCTCGACAGACCTGCATCAGCGCGATAGCGACGCCTACGGCGATGGCCATGGCCAGCGGGCCGCTGCCAGCTAACTGGAAGATGACGATGCCAACCAGCGCGGCAATACAGTGACCGCCAATCACATTACGTGGCTGCGCCAGCGGGGCGTTGGGTGCCGCGAACAGGAGTACGCAGGTAGCGCCAAAGGGGGCCATGAGCAAGGGCACTTCAGCCAGCTGGGTTAACCAGGCAATCGCACTAATTCCCAGAATCCCGCCAACTAGGCCGGTAAGAATCTGCATAAGGTCTGGCCGGGGCGGGCAGACGCTGGTGCCTTTGATTTTGTGAAGCATGGAGTTGCCTTTGTGTTAAGGTTTGTACAGATCGGTACAATACGCAAATGTACCGATCTGTACAATTTCTTTTTCGTGCGCGGCGTTTTTAACAACGGGCAGGCTTATGGGTAAGCGTGACGACATTCTCGATACCGCGATGACGCTGTTTAACCGCCATGGTTATCAGGCTGTCGGGGTAGACCTGATTCGGGATGAGGCGCAGGTGTCGAAGATGACCCTGTATAAATACTTCGCAACCAAGGAAGCTTTGGTTGAGGCGGTGCTCCGGCTGCGACACGAGCGGTTCAAGCAGTCGCTGGAACTATGGTTGGCGGAGTACGCCGATCCGGTTGAGCGATTTAAGGCCGTGTTTAATTGGCATCTGCGCTGGTTTTCTTCGCGTCAGTTTTACGGCTGTATGTTTATCAAGGCGGCGGGTGAGTTTCATCAGGTTGAAGATTATCTGGTGGTGGCCCGGTTGCATAAAGACTGGGTACGGGAGCTGCTCTGTAGACTGCTGGCCGACATGGGCGTGGAAGAGGCGGCGACCAAGGCGAGCTATTTGCTGGTGCTGCTCGATGGGATGATTGTTAACGCGGGTATCTTTAGTTCGCTAAGCCACGTTGATCCGGCCTGGCGGTGCGTTTGTGACTGCCTGGGTATGGAGTATGCTGCGTTGGATGCGCCCGATAGGGCGACGCTGCCCGACAGCGTGTTTTAGCTAGTTGGCGGGCAGTTTAGCCTATTAGCGTAGCGCGCCCATTGCCTGGTTCAAGGCGCGTTCCAGCTGCTGTCGGTAGCGTAGGTATTGTGCGGTCTGCATGCGCTCGCCGGGATCGATGGCGGATAGGTCCAGGTCGGTGATGTAGCAGGGGTAGGCTTCACGACTTTGGCGTTGGCTGAGGATGTGTTTGGCGACTTCGGCATAGAGTCGCGGCCCGTGTTCCAGCTCGGAAAATTCCCGATGATCACAGAAGATGGTGACGTTGAAGCCCTGCTTTCCTGAGGGCTCGGCGATAGCCTGCACCGCGTAGAAGTCAGCGCTCAGGCCATCGCGTGGCAAGGGTTTTTCTTCCAGCCGCAGAGGGTTGCCGTCGTGTGCGGGCTGGATTGCATAGAGCTGCACTTCGCCTTCCCAGATACTGCTTTCCAGGCTCTCTTTTACCTGCCGGCGTAACCGGATACCGTTTAGAAAGCGTAGCAGCGGCAGCAGCATAGTCTGCTCGTCGCGGTAGCTCTGTTGGTGAGTCCAGAGAGCGCCTCTTTCATCCAGCAAGCTCACCTCGACCTGCCAGTTGGCTTTGATGCGATAGAACAGCTGTATGCGGCCAGGTCTTTCGTGTTGCAGAATCAACGCGAGGTCTTGCCCCTGCAGGGCGTAGGCATCCAGTGCGAGCTTGCTGTGACGCGGCCGGGAGCGGCCCAGGTTGCGCAGCAGTGCTGGGCGATCGGCCAGCTCGATCATATTGATCTGTTCGTCGCGCCACTCCAACAGGCGGAAACCGTTCTGCACCTGCACCAAAAAACGATCCGGTGGGTTAGCCAGCAGGTGCTGAGCGGCATCGCGGAACAGGCCTTCAACGCGCTCCGCGATGGAGCTGGAACGATTACGGCAGAAACAGCGCACCTGTAGCTCGGGTAGGCGTTTGTGCTCGCGGCCCTGATTCAGATAGTCGCACAGCGCCTGCATGCAGGCTTCTTCGCCCTCGTAGTGGGTTACCAGCATTTCGTTCCAGCTGTTGAGCGAGACTTGATCGATACTGAGGATCAGGTTGTCACGCATGCCGGAGTAGCCCAGGGCGTCGGTGTGACTGCTGATCATGTGCAAATTATGCTGGCTGTTACTCGGTAGCGGGTCGAGGCCGATGTTGACCAGCAGTAGCACATGGCAGGGTTCGCTGGCACGCGACAACGCCGTTTCGGTCAGGGCGGGCAGCGGCAGCGGAAATTGCTGTTGCAGGCTGAGCACCAAATTGCTCAGTTCAAATTCGCTGAGCGTGCTATCGCCGGGATACAGCGCAAAGCGCGTGGCGCTGTCGATCATGCCGTTGCGGTGTCCCCAGGCCAGTAGCTCCATGAGCCGGCGTGAGCGCTTGAGTGGCGGGTGGTCGCCCAGTTCGTTGATGGATAGGCTGCCCTGGTACAGGTTCCAGTAAGCTTCGCTGTAGTCCGTCGCTGGCGCTTGCGCCAGTGTCAGCAGGTCTTCGCTGAGGTCGGGGCTGATACCGGGGTTGATAAACTCGATCTTGCCGGCCTTGCGCTCAAAGGCAGCGTAGAGACGGCGGCCGAGCAAGGAGAGGTCGCGGCTGGTAACCTGATTGATCACGCCATGGCTGCGGCCAAAATGCGACAGCAGGCGGTAGCTGTGGGTCAGCTCGTTGACCAGTTGACGCCGCTCAGTGCTGACCTCGCGAATGCGCCACTCCTGTCGGCTGTCCATCTGCTGTAGCTGGCGCGGGCCCCATTGCCACTCGCGCACCAGCTTTTCCATCAGGTTACGCTTCCAGTCGAGTAGACCGCTGCGTTTGCTCAGGCGCACGTTGGCTTTGATATACAGGCAGCGGCGCAGCAGCTCTAGCCGTTCCAGCTCTTTGCGGTTCAACAGGTAGCGCTCAATGCGGCGATAGAGCATCACGTAGGGGTCCAGCTCGTCGGCATCGAGCTGGCCGTTGTAGATGGCGGCCTTGAAGTCGAGGCTGAGGCAGCGCACTTGCGGATGCTCGCTTGAATACACTTCGGTCAGCAGCAACTTGAGCACTGACTTGTAGGGCGAGTCGATCCCTTTGTATAGCTGCCAGAGGCCAGCTCCGACAAACTCACCAGCAGGAACGCCGGCCACATGGCCAAAGTCCAGGCTGTCCTGGCCACGCACAAAGCGTTTGCTCAGCAGCTGCTCGGCGTAGCTGTCGTATTGGTGCTCTTCATATGCCGGGACTAGCCACCAGAGCGGGTAACGGCCGCCAAGCATGATGGCGGTGCGGTAGAACTCGTCGAGCAACAGATAGTGCTGAGTGCTGCCGCAGTCTTCTCCGGCGAGTTCGTTATTGCGCGCGCCGCTACTGAACTCGGTTGGGTTGATCAGGTGGAAATGCGCTTCGCTGCCTTGTGTCGCCGCCCAGTCGGTAATCCGCTGACACTTGCTGGTCAGCTCCGCTAGCGCCGTTTCCGACAGGTCAGGTTGATGGCAGACCCAGATATCCAGGTCGCTGTGTTCGGATTGTCCAATGGTACCGCCACTGCCCATCAGGTAGAGGCCGATAATCTGCGGCAAAAAGCCGGCGGGGTGACGGCGGTATTGATAGCTGCGAGTCAGTGCCTGGGCACTTTGCAGCGCGGCCGTCTCGGGTTCATAGCCGGCCAGGCCATGGGGCGTTTCACGCGAGACAAAGCCGGGCAGCAGGTGATAGTTGACGTCAAACAACAGCGGTATCAGCTGCAGAACGTTGTACCGCCGCGTTGGCAGTGCTTGCAGCACCCGCCGCAGGCGCGTCTGATTGAGTGCCATGAAGCGCTTGCGCAGCGTATTCAGCGCCTTGCGATCAATGCCTTCGTCAATCAGTGGATGAATTACACCTGCCTGCGGCATCAGCTGCCTCGCTTAGGCTGGATCGGCGCGCAGAATGGTAAGCAGCGCTTGGGCGTGCTCCGCTGCGTCCAGCCCCAGGCTGGTCAGATAGCCGCCATCGTGCTGGGTTACCAGCCCCTGTTTGTGGAGTCGCTCAACAGCGGCGACCAGCGCCGTATCGGCCTCGTGCTTGTGGATCTTCAAGCCCTCCAGCGTATTGGCCAGGTTGAATTGGCAAAGCAGGTTGATGTCGGCGACTTCGTCGGGTTTCAGCATAGGGGCGTTACCTCTTGTTGGAGTAGCTTGCAGTCTAGCTAGTAAAGCCGCGAACGGCTTTTACCACTGGGTGATCTCTTGCAGCCCATTCATTGTCATGATGGCGCTGGATATTCTTTCCGTGCAGCGTTACAAGAGTGCAGCATTTCATACCCGCAGGACAATGGAGAAAAACAATATGATCAAGCTTCATGGCTTTGCCGTCAGTAACTATTTCAACATGGTTAAGCTGGCGCTACTGGAGAAGGGTGCTGATTTCGAGATGGTTCACGTGCACGGCAGCCAGGACGAAGCCTTCCTGGCCATCAGTCCACGTGGCAAGGTGCCGGTGCTGGAGACCGACAAGGGCTTTCTTAACGAAACCAATGTGATCCTGGAATACATTGAAGAAACCCAGGGCGGCAAGGCGCTGTTGCCAAGCGATCCCTACGAGCGTGGCTATGTACGGGCGCTGACGAAAGAGATCGAGCTGTATATCGAGCTGCCCGCGCGCAGTTGCTATATGGAAGTCTTCTTTGGTGGCAAGGTCGACCAGGCCGTCAAGGATAAAGCCAAAGCCGACTTGCTCGGTGGTATTGCCGCGCTCAAGCGTCACGCCAAGTTTGCGCCTTATATTGCCGGCAGTGAGATGACCATTGCCGACATTATGTTCCTGTTCAGCATTGATCTGGCCTCAGCGGTGGCGGGCAAGTTGTTTGGTGTTGACCTGTTGGCTGATCTGCCTGAGGCCAAAGCCTTGCTGGCCGAGCTGGCCAAGAACCCTAACGTGCAGAAGATCGAAGAGGCCAAGAACGCTGAAATGGCGGCGTTTATTGCTGCCGCCAAGGCGCGCAAGTAAAGCGTCAGGCCTTAACTCAGGGCGGCGCACTCTGCGGGTGTGCCGTCTAAGGTTATTTTGCGGATGGACTCATGGCGCGCTGTATCCTATCGTCTGCGCTATACAGACTAGATCAGGAATCAGCCGATGAGCTTTGCCGATAACGACTTTCTACGCCAACTACCCAAGGCCGAGTTGCACTTGCATCTTGAGGGTAGCCTGGAGCCCGAGCTGCTGTTTCAGCTGGCCGAGCGTAATGGTGTGCAACTGCCCTACGCCAACGTCGAGGCACTGCGCGCGGCTTACCAGTTCAGCAACCTGCAGGACTTTCTGGATATCTACTATCAGGGTGCGGGGGTACTACAGACCGAGCAGGATTTCTACGACCTGACCTGGGCCTATCTTGAGCGTTGCGCAGCCGATGGCGTGGTGCATGTCGAGCCCTTCTTTGATCCACAGACGCACACCGAGCGGGGTATTGCCATCGCGACCCAGCTCAAGGGGATTAGCCGGGCACTGGCTGACGGGCAGGCCCAGCTGGGCATCAGCTCGCGGCTTATTCTCAGTTTCTTGCGCCACCTGAGCGAGGATGAAGCCATCGCGACTCTGCAGGAAGCCTTGCCCCTGCGCGAACACTTTGTTGCCGTAGGGCTCGACAGTGCAGAGCACGGCAATCCGCCCGAGGGCTTTGTACGGGTATTCGATATGGCGCGCGAACAGGGTTTGCAGGCGGTGGCTCACGCTGGCGAGGAAGGCCCCGCAGATTACATCTGGCAGGCGCTGGATTTGCTGCGCGTCATCCGTATCGACCACGGCGTACGTTGCGTAGAAGATCCGGTACTGGTCGAGCGCTTGATTGCCGAACAGACGCCACTCACCGTCTGCCCGCTCTCCAACACCAAGCTGAAAGTCTTTGCGCAGATGCAGGACCACAACATTCTGCAACTGTTGGATCAGGGCGTGAAAGTCACCATCAACTCCGATGACCCGGCCTATTTTGGCGGTTACATGCTGGCCAACTTTGTCGCCGTGCGGGATGCGCTGGATATGACGCGCGAGCAGGCGATTGCGCTGGCGCGCAACAGCATTACCGCGAGTATGTTGCCGGAGGTTGAGCAGGCGGTCTGGTTGGCGAAGTTGGATGAGGCGGCTTGAGAGGGTGCTTGAGCACGCTGGCTTGATTGGCTCATCAGCAGAGTAAGTTGATGAGCCAGTTGGTCTTTTGCTTCTCGCGATCCGAGGTCAAAGCCTGTTTTGGAGAGGGTGGTTAGATATTTCTGTCGTTTTCACGCATGTTTTTCGCCAGCAAGGGCGTCCCCAGCCAAGCTGGCCTGCTGCTTCTGTGCGTTACTCGGTGTTTAGCGCGCCTGCGGAACTCGTCGCTATGCTCCTCAGGCTAGGCGCCCCCAAATTTCTCGGCTTAATCGCTCAACCGCTGCGTTACTCGAAAGCTTGGAAGGGGGTCGAAACGCCTGAGCTCGCAGTCCTGTCGGGAAAAAGGTCCTCGCGGTGTGTGAGGCGCGCAGCGCCGAGTTTGCGTGCGGCCGGCTAGGTGGCCCCCGGCAGCTTAAGCAACGCAGCGAACCCGCAGGGCCGCGCAGCTGGGTGCCCTAGGGGGTTGTTAGGGGGAGATGGGCAAGCATCTCCCCCTGACTCGCCTAAAGGCGAAAAGCTGAGTGAGTCCAAATCAAGATGTTCAATAAATGCGTGCCGCTCTATCAAGACAAGGTTGAGCTCATTGTGTGAGGCTGTGACCGATGTTGATAGGCGATACAAAAAAGCCCCAGCCAAAATGGCCAGGGCTCTGATAGCGCAAATACCAAGCCTCAGTCCAGCATATCCTTAAACCGCTCATCCTTACGAAAGCTCAATTTCTTACTGAATCCCGGAATACTGATATCCGTATCGCTGATCACAATCTCGTGCTCGTCGATCATGCCCTGACCAAAGTTATAGATGATATCGAGCTGGCCCTTGAGCGCACGCTGTTCGTAGGCAGCGGCATTGGCGCGGGTCTGTTCCCGACGGGCGCGGTAATCGGCAAACACAGCTTCACCATAGCGCTTGGCAAGCATGCGCTCTACCACGCTGGGCGCGAGTACCAGTGCGCTGGCGTTGTTGCCACCAAAACCTTTGGAGTTGATGAAGGCAACTTCCAGTGGCTTGCTCTGGCGATCGACATCCTGGGTGCTGATTTGCAGATGGGTTTGATGCACGTCGTCGGCAACCGCATCGATGGTCTTGATGCCGGGAATAATCTGATAGCGGAAGCTGCCCAGCGTGGCCATCAACTGGTCGGCACTGGCACTGGCCAGCGAGTGGCCGACATAGGCCTTGGCTGCGGCAACCGGCCAGTTATTGATGCCAAAGGCATCGGCGACGCGGTCGAGAATTTCTGACTCGGTGGTGCGGTTGGCCGGGGTGCTGGAGCCGTGTGCGTGCACAAAGCTGCGTTCCTTGACGGCGTCCGGACCGACGATCTGCATGGCGCTGTGCACGGCCTTGGCCATGGTCAGGTAGTTGCCCGGACCGGGGGCCGAGATGGACTTCTTGAAGCCGTCGGCATTGATGAAGACATCGGGCACGGCGCCGTGAATATCGGCGCCGAGTTCGATGGCCAACGCATCGTCCATCAGTACAAAGAATTGGCCGGACTCGGCCAGAGTGAACCCGCAGTTGGCACTAAACGGGCGGCTGGCGCGACGGAAGTCGACCTCTTCCTGACCGCCTACCTGGCGCAGACCGTCTTCGGTGGCTAATGCGCCCATGGCGCCGTAGCCCTCGATGCACTCCTGAGTAATAGGCGCCTCGCCATTGCCGACCAGCACCACGCGGGCGCGGCCGCTGGTGATCATGTCACTGCCTTTCTGCAGGTTATACAGGAAGCTGGCACAGGCGCCGGTAATCGCGCCCGTGGTACCGACGCTACCAAGGATATAAGCGTTGATGAAGTCGGCAGGCATGCTGTTGAGTCCCAGAGCCAGCTGCTTGGCACTGACGCGGTTGCCTTTGAGGCGCGACTGCATCAAGCCGCCAAAACTGTTTTCATCCAACTGGCTCATGGCGCTGCTGGCAAATACGGCGACTTGATCGGGCTCGACTGCATCAGCGATGGTTTGCCACTCAATGCCCACCGAGCGCAGGGCATCGGTAGCAGCGACTATGGTCAGCTGCAAACCGCGTGGATGGAAGCGCGAGGCATAGAGTTCACCCGGCTCCATGCCGCTGGGCAGTTGGCCGGCGGATTTGACCGGTAGTGAGCGATAGCTATCGACCTTGATGTCACAGCCGTCATAAACGGTGACCATGACGTCGGTATCGTTCAGTGCTTCTACCGCCCAGTCGCTTGGCAACGGCTCGGGGAGCTGCTTGCTCAAGGTGATAAAGGAGAAGGGCTTGCCTGCTTCGCCGGTAATGGTCAGGTTCTTTTGCCAGTGGGCGGCGTCTACATCCAGGTGGCGTTTTTCAATCCGGCGCACCAGGGTGCCATCGAGTATCTGCTGACCGAAGCGTTGTTCGATGTCGGCCTCGCTCAGAGGCTGATCGTCGGCATCCAGATACTGCTCGTTTTCAACCCGGACCAGCTTCATCAGAACGGCCAGGCCGACCAGTGTCTGCTGGCGCTCGGCGGCGGGCAGTGATTCGATCACCATCCGGCGGAAGCCGTGGTGGGATGAGCTTCGGCCGGCGGCGTTGTATCCGCCAAAGCCGACAATGACCGGTAAACGCGACATCACGCAAGACTCCTCACTGTGTCCCTGTGCCTCGGGTGGGCTGAACGGAATCGGAGCGGTCGCATCGGGCGGTGAGCACAGATGAACAGGCAGTCTCCGGCGTTCGGAACGGTATATTTGATTTTCTGATGTCAAATGATGACGAAAACTGTAACTGCTTGGTCACGTTCAGACCACAGTGTTTTTGTAATTGCCGATCCCGTGCGGGCTAGTTGGCGTATTGGGCGGCATCCAGTATGCGCCGCAGCTCGCCGCTCTCTCTGAGCCTCAGTAGGGCGTCGTCTAGTTGATCGCGCAGTGCTTCTGCCTGTGCTGTGGCCTTGGATACGAAGAGATAGACTTCGATCCGGGACAAGGGTTCTACCACGATTTGCCCTTGCGGGACGGTCCGCATCGGCAGGGTCATGGGGTCCGAATAGTTGATCAGGTATTCAGCCCGGCGGTGCAGCAGCATTTGCAGTGCGGACTGATGGGTTGCTGCTCGCGTCAGGGTTACCCCTAGCTGTGGGTCTTGCAGCGCTTGGCTGAGTGCGCCATAGGTATAGGCGCCGATCAGTATCACGCTATGGCCAGCCAGGTCGCGCAGGTTGCGGATCGGCGGAGCTTCCACGTGCCGATAGACGTTGAGTTTGAGGCTAAGCAAGGGGAGCTTGCCCTGCAAGGCGAATGCGCTGAACTCAGGGTGGTCTTTGGCAGCCATGGTGATCTGCGTATCGCCACTCTTGAGGCGGTTATACAGCCTAGCTGGTGGATAATCGCGCAGGTGGTAGCTTAGCCCTGCTTCGGCGAACAAAGCGTCGGCGAGGGTGCGAACCGCGCCTGCGGGCTCGCCTTGTTCATCGACATAGAAATAGGGCGGAAAGTCGGCCAAACCGAATTCCACTGGGGGTTCTACTGCCATCAGCTGCTGACTTTGTAGCGTCAGCAGCGCGGTCAGGCAAAGGCATAATAATGGGCGCATCAAGGATCCATCCCGCAGCGAGTCGCACCTTTCAAGCTAGAAGCTTGTAGCCTTCGCGTCAATTGCGGCCTATGGCCAGCGGCTATAGGCCGTTGCTGGTGGCTGGTTCAAAAATGACGTACACCTTGCGGGTCGGCGACACTGCCTCCCAGGTACCGGAAAAGCCGGCGGGTATCACGAAGCGATCACCGGTACGCACGGTGCGGCTACCGCCTTGATCGTCATGCAGGATGGATTCGCCGGCAAGGATTTCACAGTACTCGTGCTCGCTGTAACTGACCTGCCATTGCCCTGGTTCACATTCCCATACGCCCGCAGAAAACTGCTGGTCCGGGCTGCTGTAATGATTGCGCACATTCTGCGCGGGGTCGCCTTTGAGCACTTTGGCTGCATCTGGGCGGTAGTGTTCTGCCGGGGTGTCGGCGGTGGCGAAATCGATGATGCTGTTGATCGTCATTTATCGGGTTCCGGTCTGGCAATGAAAAGCCCCGGCGCTATGGCCGGGGCGTTTGACTTACTTCATGGTGGGCATGGCGAATTCGGCGTCTGCGCGAATGCCGGTTGGCCAGCGTGAGGTAATGGCTTTGCGCTTGGTGTAGAAGCGCACGCCATCTGGGCCGTGCATGTGCAGAGGACCAAACAGTGAGCGCTTCCAGCCGCCGAAGCTGTGGAAGGCCATAGGAACCGGGATCGGCACATTGACGCCGACCATGCCTACCTGAATTTCATTGCAGAACTGGCGAGCGCAGTCACCGTCACGGGTGAAGATGGCGGTGCCGTTGCCAAACTCGTGGTCGTTGATCAGTTTTACTGCACTGGCGTAATCGGGTACGCGGACAACGCACAGAACCGGGCCAAAAATCTCTTCCTGGTAGATCACCATGTCGGCGGTGACATTGTCGAACAGGCAGCCACCGATGAAGTAGCCCTGCTCGTGACCTGCGACCACTGCATCGCGACCATCAACCACCAATTTTGCGCCTTCGGCGACACCTTGGTCGACATAGCCCTTGACCTTGTCGCGGTGCGCGGCAGATACCAGCGGGCCCATTTCCATACCGGCATCCATACCGTTGCCGATTTTCAGCTCTCTGATCTTGGGCTCCAGCGCGGCAATCAGTTTGTCGCCGACATCACCGACCGCGACCGCGACGGAGATGGCCATGCACCGCTCGCCGGCGCTACCGTAGGCGGCACCCATGAGTGCGTTTACTGTCTGGTTGATGTCCGCATCGGGCATGACCACCATATGGTTCTTGGCGCCGCCCAGTGCTTGTACGCGCTTGCCATGGGCACAGCCAGTGGCATAAATGTATTCAGCGATTGGCGTGGAGCCAACGAAGCTGACGGCTTGTACGTCGGGGTGCGTCAGCAGTACGTCGACCGCTTCCTTGTCACCGTTGACCACGTTGAATACGCCGTTCGGCAGTCCCGCTTCGGTCAGTAGCTCGGCCAGACGCATAGGGACGCTCGGGTCTTTCTCGGACGGCTTCATGATGAAGGTGTTGCCGCAGGCGATGGCGATGGGGAACATCCACATGGGGACCATAGCCGGAAAGTTGAACGGCGCAATACCGGCAACCACACCGAGCGCCTGGTTCAGTGACCATGCATCGACGCCGCCGCCAACCTGTTCGCTGTGTTCACCTTTGAGCAGGTGCGGGATGCCACAGGCAAACTCGACCACTTCGATGCCGCGCGTGAGCTCGCCCTTGGCGTCATCGAATACCTTGCCGTGCTCGCGGGTGATCAGTTCGGCCAGCTCGTCGGCGTGGGCTTCGAGCAGAGCCTTGTATTTGAACAGTACGCGCGCGCGGTTCAGCGGGGTGGTGGCAGCCCAGGCGGGGAAGGCCGCCTTGGCATTGGCAATGGCGTGCTCTACTTCGCTGGCGCTGGCAAGCGAGACTTCGCCGCGTTGTTGCCCGGTAGCGGGGTCAAAGGTGGCCTGGGTGCGCGCGCTGGCAGCGCTGCGCTGGCCGTTGATGTAATGGGTCAATTGCAGTGTCATTGAAAGTCACCAGAAGTTGTAAGTGAATGCCCGGCCGTTAGCCGGGCGATTAAATAAGGGGAATAAGGGGTCAGGCGGTCTGCTTGATGACCTTGCTGACAATCTCGATCAGACGGTCCAGATCCTGCTTTTCTGCGATCAGCGGCGGTGACATGGCCAGAATGTCACCGGTGCAGCGAATCATTGCGCCGTGCCAGAAGCAGCTATCGAATACTTCATAACCACGCGCACCCGGCGCACCCTCGCGGCTTGACAAGTGGATGGCGCCGACCAGACCGGTATTACGAATATCGATCACGTTGGGCAGGTCTTTGAGGCCATGGAGCAATTCGGCCCAGTAGCTCTCCAGTTCGGCAGCGCGGGTCAACAGACCGTCACGGGCGTAGATGTCCAGCGTTGCCATTGCCGCCGCAGCGGCGACTGGGTGACCGGAGTAGGTGTAGCCGTGGAAAAACTCAATGGCACCCGGCGGGCCCTGCATGAAGGCGTCGTGAATGGCATTGCTGACAAAGACCGCACCCATGGGGATGGCGCCGTTGGTCAGACCCTTGGCAGTAGTCATGATGTCGGGCGTGACATCCCAGCGCTGCGCAGCAAAGGGTGCGCCGACACGGCCATAGCCGGTGATCACTTCGTCAAAAATCAGCAGGATGCCATGTTTGGTAGTGATCTCACGCAGCCGCTTCAGGTAGCCCTTGGGTGGCAATATCACCCCGGCAGAGCCTGACATCGGCTCGACGATTACCGCGGCGATATTTTCTGCGCCGTGCAAGGTAACCAGCGCTTCGAGTGCATCCGCGCGCTCCATGCCAAACTGCGGTAGCCCTTGGGTGAAGGCGTTGCGTTCCAGGTCCAGGGTGTGCGGCAGGTGATCGACACCGGGTATCAATGCGCCGAAAGCCTTGCGGTTATTGACCATGCCGCCGACTGAAATGCCGCCGAAGCCAACGCCGTGGTAGCCCAGCTCACGGCCGATCAGGCGGGTACGGGTGCCTTGGCCAATAGCGCGTTGGTAGGCGAGGGCAATTTTTAGCGCGGTATCGACCGACTCTGATCCGGAGTTGGTGTAGAACACCCGATCCAGGCCAGCAGGTGCCAGCTCGACCAGTCGTTCGGCCAGTTGGAATGGCAGCGGATGGCCCATCTGGAAAGTGGGAGCATAGTCCATGGTATGGATTTGTTTGCTCACCGCCTCAGCGATCTCGCGACGGCCATGGCCAGCGTTGCAGCACCAGAGGCCGGAGGTGCCATCGATGACCTGGCGACCTTCCACATCGGTATAGAACATGCCCTCGGCACTGGCCAGTAAGCGTGGACGCGCCTTGAACTGTCTATTGGCGGTAAAAGGCATCCAGAACGGATCGAGACTGAGATCCTGCTGGGCAGACGGGGGTTGTTGCATGCTGTTCATGTGACCTTCCTGGCGGGTGCCGTTGGACATGGTGGGTGCGGGCAGCCTTTGGTGGCGATGTAAGTCGTAACTTGGGCAAAGTCTATGTCAAAAATAACAAACGAAAAAGGGGGTATTAAAAGAAATTGGCCGGTATCTGATGGGTTTCGTGTCAAATATATTGAATTTTAAATCGTGCCTTATTACTGTGGCCGACATTGCCCGTCCATTTTTTCGGACACCCAGGTGTGGTGTTCTTCACAGAGGTCACTGTCATGTCAGCATCTTTAAGCCGTCAGGATTGGGAGCAGCGCGCTGCCGCCCTGCAGATTCAGGGGCAGGCGTTTGTTGCCGGCCAGTATCAAGGCGCCGCCAGCGGCGAGACGTTTGAGTGTGTATCGCCGATCGATGGCCGCGTGTTGGCGCAGGTTGCCAGTTGTGATCAGGTCGACGCCGATCAGGCTGTCGCCAACGCCCGTGCCGTGTTTGACAGCGGTGTCTGGTCGCGTCAGGCGCCAGCCAAGCGCAAGAGGGTGATGCAGCGTTTTGCCAATCTGCTCGACCAGCACTGTGAAGAGCTGGCGCTGCTGGAAACCCTCGATATGGGCAAGCCGATTGGTGACTCGACGACCGTGGACATTCCCGGCGCGGCTAACTCGATTCGTTGGTCCGCTGAGGCGATCGATAAGGTGTATGACGAAGTTGCACCCACTGCGCACGATGAGCTGGGCTTGATTACCCGCGAGCCGATCGGCGTGGTGGCGGCTATTGTGCCTTGGAATTTCCCGCTGCTGATGGCGAGCTGGAAACTCGGCCCGGCCTTGGCCACTGGCAACTCGGTGATACTCAAGCCCTCCGAGAAATCCCCGCTGACGGCCATCCGTATCGCCGCGCTGGCGCTCGAAGCCGGTATTCCGGCTGGGGTTCTTAACGTCTTGCCTGGATATGGCCATACCGTGGGTAAGGCGCTGGCGCTGCATATGGATGTTGATACCATCGTCTTTACCGGCTCAACACGCGTCGCCAAGCAGCTGATGATTTACGCCGGTGAATCCAACATGAAACGCGTTTGGCTGGAGGCCGGTGGCAAGAGCCCGAATGTGGTCTTCGCTGACGCGCCTGACCTGGATGCCGCAGCAGAGGCCGCTGCCAGCGCAATTGCCTTTAATCAGGGCGAAGTCTGTACCGCCGGTTCGCGTTTGCTGGTTGAGGCGTCGATCAAGGATGCCTTTGTCGAGAAGGTCGCTGCTGCGTTGAAAGCCAGCTGGGCACCGGGCCACCCGCTGGACCCCAATACCGCTGTTGGCGCCTTGGTGGACACGACCCAAATCGAGACCGTGCTGCGCTATATCGAAGCCGGTCGCGAGGACGGCGCCAAACTGGTTATGGGCGGCAACCGGGTGATGGAAGAAACCGGCGGTCTGTTTGTTGAGCCGACTATTTTTGCCGATGTAAAAAACAGTATGCGCATCGCCCGCGAAGAAATCTTTGGGCCGGTACTGTCGGTGATTAGCTTCAATGACTTTGATGAGGCGATGAGTATTGCCAACGACACCATCTATGGTCTGGCGGCGGCGGTCTGGACGGCTGATCTCTCCAAGGCGCATCGCGCTGCCCTGGCATTGCGCGCCGGCAGCGTATGGGTCAATCAGTATGATGGCGGCGACATGACCGCGCCCTTCGGTGGTTTCAAGCAGTCGGGTAACGGTCGCGACAAGTCGCTGCACGCCTTTGATAAGTACACCGAGCTGAAGTCGACCTGGATCAAGCTTTAAGTAGCGGCAAGCGGCAAGTCTCGAGCTACAAGCGACAAGTCGCAAGCTAGAAGCTAGAAGCTATGGCGGCGGTCAGTTTTTGCACTTGGGTGTGCGGCTGGCCGTCGTTTTTTTGTTTTTTTCGGACTCATTTATGAATTGGAAGGCCTACGGCATCGTAACGGCGGCAGTGGTAATTGTCGGGCTGGCGCTTGGCGTTACCTTGCCGCTGGTTTCCTTGCGTCTGCACGAATGGGGTTACAGCACCTTTGCCATTGGTGTTATGGCGGGTATGCCGGCAGTCGGTATTGTGTTGGGCGCGAAACTCACCGGACGGCTGGCGGGGCAACTCGGCTCGGAGAATGCCCTGCGCCTGGTTATGGCCTGCAGTGCGGTCTCTGTCGTGCTGCTGGCGGTTTGGCCGAGCTATGCGGTCTGGCTGTTGTTGCGTCTGGTGCTGGGTATCTCATTGACCGTCACCTTCGTGATCGGCGAAAGCTGGATCAATCAATTGGTAGTCGATCGTCTGCGTGGACGGCTGGTTGCGGTATACGGCAGCGCGTTCGCGCTTAGTCAATTTTGCGGTCCGCTGCTGCTTGGTTTTATCGGTACTGAAGGTGATGGCGGTTTCTGGCTGGCGACAGCGTTGCTGGTTGGCGGCGTCGGCCTGCTGTTCTGCGTATCTGGTGCCCCGGTGGTTGATGCCGCCGCTGGCGCCGGACGTGGCCTTCGTCAGTTTGTGCGCAGCATGCCAGCGATTGCCTGGGCCATGGTGTTGTTCGCTGGCTTTGAAACCATGACGCTAACGCTGCTGCCGGTCTATTTGATTCGCGAGGGATTCGCCCAGCAGCTGGCGCTGATAATGGTCAGTACTGTGGTCGTGGGTGATGCCATATTGCAGGTGCCGATTGGCTGGTTGGCTGATAAGTTCTCGCGCACGGCGCTGTTTAAATTCTGTGGTGTGATCTTGCTGCTGAGTAGCCTGGCAATGCCTTTTGTGCTGCATACGGTGTTGATCTGGCCGGTGCTGGTGCTCTTTGGGTCGAGCGCTGGTGGTCTGTATACCTTATCGATAATTCTGGTGGGTCAGCGCTTTCGTGACGATGCTCTGGTGCGCGCCAACGCCCATATCGCCATGCTCTGGGGGCTAGGCTGCCTGCTCGGGCCAGTCGCTACTGGCGCGGCCAGTCAGTGGCTCAATACCCATGCTTTGCCCATGATGATGGCGATTGCCGCCTTGGTGTTTGTGTTGCTCGCCTGGCGGCGCGGCGCATTTGCTGCGGTGGCGGTGGATCAGGCTGAGTGTGAGCAGGATAAGCTGCCCCGTCGGGCGGATTAGTCCCTTTTTTGTTGGCCGCTGACGCAAAGCAAATACACCCGGCCAACCAAGTCTGCAGCCAGGCGCCGCTCGATGTTGCGCGGTACCTGGCCGATTGCGGAGCCTTGATTGAAACAAGGGTCGGTATCGCGGGACGATCAGTCCCAGCGATACTGCAAACCAACGCCCACCAACCAGTTCCGCTCCGGTGCTGGCTCGTAGTAACGAGACCCTGCCCCGTTGACGATCAGTGAGCCTATGTACTGCTTGTCGGCCAGGTTGTCGATGCGCGCAAAAGGCTCCAGGGCCCAACTGCCCAGTTCCTGCCGGTAGCCGGCGCGCCAGTTGAAAACGGCATAGCCAGGCGCTTTGGACTGGTTGTCATCGGTGGCGTAACGCTGGCTTAGGCTTTGCGCTTCCAATGCGGTGCTAAAGCCGTTTGATGGTGCCCACTCCAGCTCGGCGTAAAGGCTGTGGCGCGGTACGCCGGGCAGGTAATTACCGGAATAATCTTGACCATCGCTATGGATATACTCGTCGAACTTAGCTTCCAGGTAGGTGTACGCTAAATAAGCATTAAAACCGTAGGCAAGGCGTTGTTCTAAGGCGAATTCCAAGCCTTGTCGGTTTGACTGTCCCGCGTTTGCATAAGTAGAGCGGCCTACGTTGTCTTGGAGCGCGCCAGTGACGATTTCATCTTCGACACGTGTATAAAATACCGCGGCATCTAATCGGGTATTGCCGTGGCGAAATTTTAAACCGGCCTCGGCATTGCGCGACTCGCTGGGCTGCAGGTCGAAATTCAAACCGCTTCCGCTAGGGCGGTAGGCGAGTTCCTGGAAGGTCGGCGTTTCAAAGCCTTGTCCGGCCGCAGCATATAAAGTGAGAGCTGGGCTCCATTGATAGCTGATGCCCAGCGCTGGTGTGGTTTGTTGGTAATCAACGCTACCGCTGTCATCACTCCCATCGCTGAGGAAATCGTCTTCAGACTCAAACTCTACCCGGCTGTGTCTAAAGCCAGCGGTTAGGCTCCATTGGTTGGTCAACGCCCAAGTGCTGATCAGATAGGCTTCTTTGCTGTCGACCCGGTTGAACTCGTCACGTTTAAGATCGCCCTTGTCGTCGCCGTTGTTGGCGAAGCCCTTGCGACCCTCTCCTTGGTAGCCGTAAGTCAGACCTGCGGCCAGCTCTACTGGCAGGTTGAACAATTCGGTCTGACGTTGCCACCCCAGCTCACCACCGCCGAACTTTCGGTCTAGTTCGATTACGCCACCTCCCTGCGACGACCCTCCGCCGGCGAACCCAAGGTACTGTTGTACATCCCTTTGGCCGCCGTAAATCATCACTGTAAGTTGGTCGTCATTGGTTAGGCGCCGCTGATAATTGAGGCCAATCTGCTCGTGCTGGACGGATTTTCGTGTATCGAACGCTACTGCGGCTCCTCCAGGCTGACGTCGATCTTCTTTCAAAGATTCTTCTGTAAGCCCTAACGGGTCCTGTGTCTCAGGCTGATCAAGACTATTGAGCAGCAGCGTCAGACTGGAGGCATCGTCGATGTCCCAGCCCAGACGCAAATTGGCCATGTCGCGCTGCGCTTTACTGTGATCGCGATAGCCATCGGTTTCCAGTCGGGACACGTTGGCGTTGATGCTGAGGTCGCCATGCTGGCCGCCGTACTTCAAGCGTGAACGCCAGAGGTTGTCGCTACCAATGGCGCTGCGGCTGTCGAGTGTTGGATGTAGCGGAGCTGCCTCGGTGAAGCCCTGAATGATTCCGCCTGACGCATTGCCATAAAGGGCGCTCAGCGGACCACGCAGCACATCGAAGTATTGCATGCCGTCGAGGTCAAAGAGCGCTGGCTGGCCTTGGCCGTCCGGCATGGTCAGCGGAATGCCATCCTGAATCAAGCGCACGCCACGCACGCCGAACTGGGCGCGCGCGCCGAAGCCGCGAGAGGATATCTGCACGTCTTGCGCGTAGTTCTGACGATTCAGCGCGAGTATGCCAGGCGAGCGTTGCAGCGACTCGGAGAGATTGGCACCCAGGCTGTAAGGGCTAATCTGATCGCTGTCGATATGACTGCTGGCGGACGGCAATCTGTCGTTGGCTGCCGCTGGATCTGTGCCAAGTATGGTCTGGGTGGGTAGCTTCAGGCTGCTCTCAGCAGCGCTGACGTGGCCGGCGAGCGTGGCCAGAATAGCGGCGACGGTGGCGGTGCGATGGGTCATGTGATTTCGCTTTTGGTTAAGGCGATTGTAGGAGCGAAGCGATGTTCTGTGGCTGCAGTCTAGCAGTGTGTTGCTTGTGTCAGTAGCGGGAAAGACCGCTCATACCGCATGGTTAATTCTTTAGAAAAATGCGCAACAACCAGTAAAGAATTTTCACTGGCAAGATAATTACTTTGAAGTAAAAATAAAATACGTGTAATAATCTACGATATTGCGATGCTTTTTTGTCTTTAATTGCGGCTAAAGCGGCGTGCAGCGGCTTTGCAGAAAATGCATCTAGTTACTACTGTAATATTTAGGCTTTGTGTCAAAATGCTGCCTGTTTTTACGGCGCTGGCCGGGAGTTTTTTATGCACATGATGCACGATTTATATCTGGCGCTGCGCCGTTTACAGCGAGCCAGTGAGATTCACGCCAAACGACTTGGTCGCCACAGCGGGCTAACACCTATTCAGCTGTTGATCCTGCACAGTATCAAGGCGATGGGTGAAAGTACTCTGGGTGACTTGGCTAAACAGGTCAGCGTGTCGCAAGCGACCTTGAGCACCATCATCGACCGGCTGGAAAATCGCGAGTTGCTGCAGCGTATTCGCAGTAAAAGTGACAAGCGCAAAGTCCACTTGGCACTCAGTGAAAAAGGCGTGGCTGTGATTCAGGCAGAGCCTGCACTGCTGCCGTCGCCTTTCCTTGATCGTTTTGGCAAGCTCGCTGATTGGGAGCAACTTATGTTGTTGGCCAGTTTGCAGCGTGTGGCAGGTCTGTTGGAGGACGGTCAAAGTACGCCTACCGAGCTCTTCGAGGGCGAAACGGCGGCCTGATCCTGGTGCTCCCGGCCTGCTTTCTTGCAGGCCGTTCACCTGATCGTATCCTTCAGTATTGCTTTATTCCCTTCTCGCTGTTTTTTCTCATCCGGGGTATTGCCTGATCGCAGCGCTGCGCATAGCATGTTTGAAATTTCAAACATCGATGTTTTAAATGCGTTACGCATGCTCGATTTTCGCTCTAGATGAGGACTTATTAAATGGAACTACACTGCCCCGAGCTTTTTCGCCAACAAGCCTTTGTTAATGGTAGCTGGTGCGAGGCCGACAGCGGTGCTCGAACCGAGATATTCAATCCGGCCAATGGCGAGCGTTTGGGCAGTGTGCCGAATATGGGGGCGGCGGAGACGCGACGCGCTATTGAAGCCGCGCAGCAGGCGCAACAGGCTTGGCGTGAGCGCACGGCCAAAGAACGCGCGCAGGTGCTGCGCAAATGGTTCGAGCTGATGCTGCAGCATCAAGAGGATCTGGCGCGCATCATGACCGCTGAGCAGGGCAAGCCGCTGACCGAAGCCCGAGGTGAAGTCGCCTATGCTGCCTCTTTTCTGGAGTGGTTTGGTGAAGAAGCCAAGCGCATCTATGGCGATGTCATCCCAGGCCATCAGGCGGACAAGCGCATTCTCGTGCAAAAAGAGCCGGTTGGTGTCACGGCTGCGATTACGCCCTGGAACTTCCCTGCTGCAATGATTACCCGTAAGGCTGGCCCGGCGCTGGCAGCCGGCTGCGCTATGGTACTGAAACCGGCACCGCAGACGCCTTTCTCTGCGCTGGTATTGGCTTTGCTGGCTGAACAGGCTGGCCTGCCTGCCGGCCTGTTCAGTGTCATTACCGCCGATGTAGACGCCTCACGCGACGTGGGCGGTGAGCTGTGCAGCAACCCTATTGTGCGCAAACTGTCGTTTACCGGCTCGACCGGCGTGGGCATCAAGCTGATGGAGCAGTGTGCACCAAGCCTGAAAAAACTCTCGCTGGAGTTGGGTGGTAACGCGCCCTTTATCGTCTTTGATGATGCTGACCTGGACGCCGCCGTTGAAGGCGCGATGATTTCAAAGTACCGCAATGCCGGTCAGACCTGCGTCTGTGCCAATCGCATCTATGTGCAGGATTCTGTCTACGATGCTTTTGCTGAGAAGCTGGCGGCTGCAGTTGCTCAGCTCAAAGTGGGTAATGGCAGCGAGGCTGGTGTGACCACCGGGCCCCTGATTGATAGCAATGCGGTAGACAAGGTGCAGCGGCATCTGGCCGACGCTATTGGCAAGGGCGCCGAGATCCTGGCCGGTGGTAAGCCGCATGCGCTGGGCGGCAACTTTTTTGAACCGACCATTATCACCAACGTCGACAGCAGCATGCTGGTTGCCCGTGAGGAAACCTTCGGCCCGCTGGCGCCGTTGTTCCGCTTCAGCGATGAAGCGGACGTGGTACGTCAGGCCAACGATACCGAGTTTGGCCTCGCTGCTTACTTCTATGCGCGCGATCTGAGCCGGGTATTCCGTGTGGCGGAGCGACTGGAGTACGGCATGGTGGGCATCAATACCGGGCTGATCTCTACCGAGGTAGCGCCCTTTGGCGGCATGAAGTCATCCGGTCTCGGCCGTGAGGGCTCCAAGTACGGCATCGAGGAATACGTTGAGATCAAGTATTTGTGTCTGGGCGGCATCTGAGCCGCTCTAGTTTCGACTTCACGGGAGCCTGACTCCCATTTATGAGTGCGAGGCAGTTATGAGCAAGACGAATGAGTCCTTGATGCAGAGACGCAATGCTGCAGTTGCCCGCGGAGTGAGCCAGATTCATCCGTTGGTTGTTCAACGGGCCGAAAACGCCACTGTGTGGGATGTGGAAGGCCGGCAGTATATCGATTTTGCCGGTGGCATAGCCGTGTTGAATACCGGGCACCGTCACCCCAAGATCATGGATGCGGTGAAGCGACAGATGGAGCAATTCACGCACACCTGCTTTCAGGTGCTGGCGTATGAGCCCTACATCGAACTGTGCGAGAAGCTTAACGAGCTGGTGCCCGGCGACTTCGTGAAGAAGACGCTATTGGTGACCACGGGATCGGAAGCGCTGGAAAATGCGGTGAAGATTGCCCGCGCGGCGACCGGTCGGGCGGGCGTGATTGCCTTCACCGGCGCCTACCACGGCCGCACCATGATGACGCTCTCGATGACCGGCAAGGTGGCGCCTTACTCGGCGGGGATGGGGTTGATGCCGGGCGGCGTTTATCGCGCGCTGTTTCCCTGCCCGCTGCATGGCGTTAGCGATGACGACGCGATTGCGAGCATTGAGCGTATTTTCAAGAACGATGCCCAGCCGCAGGATATCGCCGCGATCGTGATCGAGCCGGTCCAGGGCGAAGGTGGTTTCTATGTTGCCAGTCAGGCCTTCATGGCCAAGCTGCGTGCGCTATGCGATCTGCACGGTATCCTTTTGGTCGCCGATGAGGTGCAAACTGGCGCCGGACGTACCGGCAGCTTTTTTGCGATGGAGCAAATGGGTGTGGCGGCAGATCTGACTACCTTCGCCAAATCCATTGCTGGTGGCTTCCCGGTAGCGGGTGTCTGTGGTCGTGCCGAGGCAATGGATGCCATCGCACCGGGTGGCCTGGGCGGCACCTATGCGGGTAATCCGTTGGCCTGTGCCGCCGCACTGGCGGTACTCGAGGTCTTTGAAGAAGAGAATCTGCTGGCCCGCAGCCGTACCCTGGGCGAACTGATCAGTGGGCGTTTGCGAGATATCGCCGCGACCGACAAGCGCATTGGTGACGTACGCGGGCTGGGCGCCATGGTGGCCTGCGAACTCTTTACCAGTGATGGTGGCCCGCACGCCGAGCTAACCGCTCAGTTGGTGGTCAAGGCTCGCGAGAAGGGATTGATTCTTTTGTCCTGCGGACAGTACGGCAACGTTATCCGTATCCTGGTGCCACTGACCGCCACCGATGTGGAAGTGCAGGCGGGTATGGATATCATCGCTGACTGCTTTGCTGAGCTGAGCTAGCGTACGACTGATCAGCGGTCTGTCAGAAGGTAGACAGGCCGCTGGCTTCCATAAAGCGATAGAGCCCGTAACGCCAATAGCTATTATCAGCAAAGGCGCTGTAGGGCAGGCTGTGAATGCCGCCATCGCTGTTGCTCCAGGCCTTTTCAAAGCCCGCGCGCATGGCAACTATCTCCGGGTTATCAGCTTGGGTAGTAAGTCGTACGCTGGTTTCCAGATTCAGATCATGCAGGTTACGGCGAGTAAAGTTGGCCGACCCACTGATCACCTCGGTTATCCCCTGGCTGCGCTCCAGCCGAATCCATTTACGATGGCACTGCTCGCCAGTGGTTGCGCACCAGCGCACGGCGACGCCTTGCTCATGCAGATCCCAGGCAGCCTGCCGGTTTGGGATACCATTTTTCTCACGACCAAAGGCATCTCTGTTGGCATCGAGAATGGCACGCACCTGCACGCCGCGCGCTTGCGCGTCGATCAGCGCCTCAATGACCGGGCGTGAGGACAGATAGAACATCTCCATGTCCAGCTGGTCGCCTGATTGCGCTGACGCTACCAGCTCCAGCAGTGAGCGCTCAATGGCGCCTTCGGTCAGTATCTGAATGTGTGGCAGATCGGGGTTACCGGATGCATCGGGGGCGGTTGGCCAGTCTTGGGCTGCGGTGTACCCCGAGACCAGTGCGGCGGCGCGCTCTGTTTGCAACAAATCCAGCGCCGCCGCGCCGCTGAAGACAATGGCACTGTTGTGGTGGCGGCTACTCGCGTCGTGGGGGTTGGCCGAGGTCACCAGCGCGCGCCAGTCTTCGCCGTTGTCGACGATCAGGGTTTTGCGGTGGTTGGCGCGGAAGTTGGCCAGATGCAGATAACTGCGCAGGGTAATTTTGCCTGGACCGACCGGGTTAGGTAGCCAGCCACCCTCAGTGTTGTTGCCCAGATAGCTGCAGCACAATTGCCAGATACCGGTCCAGGCCGGGTTTGAAGCAGGCAGTCGGTCTATGTCGGTGAGCACAACATCGACGCCGGCAGCGCGCAGCTGTTCCAGCTCGGGTGCGCGCAGGCCGCCATAGAGAGTATTGAAGGGGTCGGTAATCATGACTACCGGCATATCAGGATGACGTTGCTTGGCGCTGATTAACGCCTTGGTCAGTTGTTCGGACAGCGGGCGGTAGCTGTCTTCACCCGCGAACGCGTTGAACAGGAACATATCGACAACCACCAATCTTCGCGCCTGAGCGATAAGACGAAACGCTTCATCGAATATTTCCTGGTCTACCAGGTCGGTGCCTTGCGCGTTCTGATAGGTCTGATCACGCAGTATTTCCAGTCGCTCGGCGGAGCGCACTGGGCCCGTGACAGACAAGCCTTCCGGCATGCTTTGGCAGGAACTGAGTATGGCGCTCAATGCGACGGCAAGAAGCAGTAACGCTGGGTAGCGGCGGCTGAACGGGCGAGACCTGAACATAATGGCAATAAGTTGTGGCTGAAGAGAAATATAGCCTGGGGCTTACAGCGGGGATACGCAAGGAAAACGGCAGCCGGACACTTAGTTTACGTGCCCGGCCTGAGACTTAGGAGGCTACGGGGCCTGCAGTCTCACCCTTGGGGTTAGGGCCATAGGCGTTTGCTTGTGGCTCGCCTTCAAAGCACATCAATACCAGGTAGATGATTGAGCCAACAAAGGGGATCAGCGCAATCAATACCCACCAACCACTACGACCCGTGTCGTGAAAGCGGCGCACGGCAACGGCCAAGGACGGAATCAGCGTAGCCAGAACGTAAATGCTGGACAGCAACGCTATTCCCAGCACACCGTCGATAACCGAGAGGACTACGATGGCAATGAAGTGAAACAGGGTGAAATACCAGAATTCGCTGCGGCGAGCGCGGCCTTGGAAGACAGCATAGTTCTTGAGAACATCTAGGTACCAGTTCATAGGACTCATGAAACTTTCTTTCCTTTGATTTAGTGTTCGGACTACAAAATACGCCTGAACGCCCGGAAATTGCTCTCCGTTTGACGTCCTGTCTGTAGTTCCTTTCTATACGGTTTATCGAGGCGCTCGACAGCCGGGAGGACGGATTATAGTTGGTACTGTCCTTGCCAGGTCAACCTTGGTGACGTTTTTGCATGTTAACCTGTGATCTGCTCCCGGTTATGAGACCTGCCATGCGCAAAACGCTCGGCGTGCTATTCGTTTTTCTGCTGTTATCCCTGTTGGCGCTGACGCTCGCTTGCTTTTGGGCGCAGCGCGCGCTGACCGATGCCGGCGTGCACGATCTGCGTTGGCAAGAGCTTGGCTGGCAGCGCGGCGGCGTGCAGTTTGGGCAAATTAGCTTTGCTATACCGACAGGACAGGTGGCAGTGGAACAGCTGCATCTGGTGCCAGGTTGGCGAGATGGTCCGCGGTTGCGCGCGGTGCAGGTGTCGAGCTTGCAACTCAGCCTGAAAGCGCGCGCTGACTCGTCCGCTGGCGCTAGCGCGGTGGGCACCGGCCTGGCGGCCCCAGAGCTGTGGCTGCAGTTGCTCAACTGGTTACCCGATCAGGTTGCTGTGGATGTGCTGCGCGTAGAACTGCCTTGCCAAGCGGGACTCTGTGAGCTGGGCGGGTCGTTGCAGGTGCAGCGCCGCGCGGTAGATTTGGCTAGCGGACAACCGGTGCAGGCCAGCGCCGAGCTTGTGCTGCAGGCAGGTGAGCAGTTATTTCTGTTAAAGCAGCAGGTGCAGGCTGATGGCGAACAGCTGCAGCTGCAGGGCGATCTGCTGATCAATCAGCAGGTGGTCGCGCAGATCGAGTCACACTGGCTAGGGCGTGACCAGTGGCGCGGTAGCCTGCAGGTACCTGACTGGCCAGAGACCACAGGCCTGTATGAGTATCTCGGCAATTGGATAACGCTCGGCAGTCTGCCCGTCAGCCAGTTCCCGCCGGGCGCACAGCTCGCACTGGATTGGGATATGCACGCCTTGCAAGCGCCAGTCGACTGGATCGATTGGCTGGCCGGTCGCGTTGCTTTGGACGCCCGGCTTGCTCTGCCAGAACCCTTGTCGCTGGCCGGCTGGGGTGATCTGAGCGGTGAGCTTGTGCTAACACTAAGCGCAGATCAGGGCCGCTGGCAGGTGTTGCAGAGTGATGCGCAACTGACGCTGGCACGATTACAGTTGACCGGTAACCTTGCGCTGCCCGGCGACCTGCAGCCAGAGCAACTGCAGTTGCAGGTGTCTCCTGCGTCCGGCATCGCGCTGGCGGCCGGGGAGAGGGTGCCATTTCACGGCGTATTGGGTCTGTCAGGTGCTAAGGGGCTGAATGCACAATTGGCCGGTGATATGGCCTTGTTGTTGCCATCGGCGCAGCAGCAGGATTGGCAGTTACAGCTGCTGGATAGTGTGCTTGATCTCCAGCTGGCCCGTTGGCAACAGCAGGATGTGCGGCTGCGTGATCTGCATCTGGCAGCACCTATTAGCGGCACCCTGGATCGCCAAGGGGTGCAGCTACAAGCAGCATCCGCTGCCACCTTGGCGTGGTCCGAGCTGCAGTTGAGCGCGGCTGATCTTGGGTTGCGCAAGGCGAGCATGCAACTGACAGAATTAAATTACGAGCAGCATTGGCAGGCGCCTGGCGGGCCCTCTGCGAGTAGCCAACTGAGCGGCAGTATCGGCCAACTGGACCAGGCTCAGTTAAAGCCTCAACCCTGGAGTATCAATGGGCGTTGGCGTTATGCCGACGGCGCTCTTGCATGGCAGGGTAGCGTGCGCAATGCGGCCGAATTCGCACTGGATACTGACTTTAAACTACCGGCGACAAAACCCTGGCAGGCCAAAGCCACGCTGCAGCCCATGTTCTTTCGAGCGGCTAACCCCTTGGCCGAGACGCTGGTAGCGTGGCCGCCGCTGCTGAGCCTGTCTAGTGGTCAGCTCAACGCATCGCTGAGTGCGTCCGGCAGTATTTCCGGGAGCAGCGTGCAGGGCGAAATCGGCTTGTCTGGCGTCAAGGGTATTTATGATCGCAGCGCCTTCAGTGGGTTGACCATGCCGATTGAGTTCAAGATGCAGGGCGGCGGCATGCTGCTAAGTACCTCGGCATTGACTCTTGAGAGTCTGAATCCAGGTCTGGAAATGGGGCCATTGGAGGCAGGTGGGCGCTACTCGGCGCGGGTCGACGATCCCTTGAATGGGCGCTTGCAGCTCAATAAATTGCAGTTGCAGCTGCTCAGTGGTCAAGTCAGCGCCGAACCCGGGGAGTTGGACTTCTCGGCGCCAGAGCAGCGGTTGGTATTTGATATCCAGGGACTTGAACTGGATACCCTGTTTGCAGTCTATCCCACAGAGGGTTTGAGCGGGCGCGGCACTCTGGATGGCCGTTTACCGGCGGTGTTGCGAGACGGCGAGCTGATGATTGATGCGGGTGCGGTAGCTGCGCGCAAGCCGGGTGGAGTTTTGCGTTATCAGTCCGACAAGCTGCAGCGCCTGGCGCAAAGCAATGCCGGTATGCGGCAGTTGGCGGGAGCGCTGGATAACTTTCACTATACTGTGCTTAGCAGCCAAGTGGATTATGCCGAGGACGGCACCCTGCAGTTAGGCTTGAGTCTGCAGGGCAGTAACCCGAATTTTCAGCAGGGGCGCCAGGTTAATCTCAACGTAAACCTGGAGGAAAATATTCCGGCTCTGCTGACCAGTCTGCAGCTCAGTAGTCAGGTTAGCGATATCATTCAGCAACGGGTACAGGAGCGTCTGCTCAAGCAGCGTCTGCAGCCCAACAAGGAGTAGCTATGCATTGGCGAGGGTTGTTGATTGGAGCTTCTGGTTTGCTATTGGTGGCCTGTGCAGGGCCTACGGTGCAGCTGGCCGCTCCTAGCGAGCCAATTAATATCAACCTGAACGTAAAGATTGAGCATGAGATTTACATCAAGGTAGATAAACAATTGGACGAAGTGTTCAACGAATCCAGCGGGCTGTTTTAGGCACGCATTGGTAGAGGGGCTATGACGATGGGCAAGAAAACGCTTTTTACATTGTGCATGCTATTTTTCTTGGGTAGCAGCGCAGCATGGGCCTTGAGCTTGAATGAAGCCATGACAGCTTTGCCGGCAGCCAAGCAGGCCGGTCAGCTTGGTGAGCAGCCCAATGGGTATCTGGGCGTAGTAAGCAGTGGTGGCAATGCCGCTGAAGTGGCGCGGCAGATCAATGCTGCGCGTAAGGAAGAGTACCAGCGCGTGGCCAAGAGCAATGGGATTTCGCTCAGCGATGTGGAAACCATCGCCGGGCAGAAGGCGATCGAGCGCACGCCGTCAGGTCAGTACATTCAGGTTAATGGCGGCTGGGTGCAGAAGTAGCGGGTAACCACTCAATGGCGCCGTACCAGCCGGTAACCGGCTGGCCGGCGTTATCGCAGTCGGTCATCAAGGCAATACCATCAACTTGCTGCAGGTCTTGGCCGTGCAGTCGCTTGAAGTCTTCGCGCACGTTACGCTGCTCAGACACCAGCTCCCCGGGATGCTCTGGCGCGCCACTGCGGACCGCCAGCATCTGCGCGTTTGCGGTAAACGCATTGGACCAGTGGCTGCCTTGCGGTTGGCTGCTGGACCACACGTAGTTCACGGCCAATGTGCGCCACGGCAGTAGCCCGCCATCTTTAACTACGTACACGCGAACCGGGTAGTCGTCCCCGGCTTTGCTGGTTTCATCCAGGCCTGAATACACGCCGCTCACCGCCCATGACCAGCTAAGAATCGGCGTTTCACGCAGGTCTACGGGGTGCTCGATAAACAGCGCGCTGGCTTCGCCGTTGCGGCAATCGGCCTGCAACCTTAGCGGGGAAGCGCTGGTGTCCAGCGCATAGTGCGTTGGTTTCGCAAAGGTTTTGGCTGACCAGCCGAGTATATCCTCTGGCGCGTAAGCGGGCTTGGCCTGAGTGCTCAATGGCAGTAGCACGCCCAGTAGCATCAGCCCGTATCTGGCGGTGTTAGTCATCTGCTTTCTTGTTGGGCTCTGCTTTGCTCTGTGCGGCTTTAGCTTTCTCTTCGGCCTGATAGCGTTCCCAGTCCTCCCAGTCGTGGGGCGTCCCGGCGTGCGGGCGACCGGGGTGTAACGCTCGCTCCAGGGCTTGACCTCGCAGACTGATATCCTTGTCTTCTTCCTGATCCAGACCGTGCTTTTTTAGAAACTCGTCGGCGCGCATGGCTGCCTCCTGGTTCGGGCGTATTGAGCTCTGAGTATGGCAGCTAACTTGCGCAGACTCTAACCTTTACCCTGGCCCGATAGGCGTAGCCGCTCGTTGGGCGCAAAGCCTTGCTGCAGCAGTGCTTCGATAGCGGCTTGCTTGTCCTGCTCTGCCAGGCCGGGTTGCTGCAGGATACTGGTGCGCTCGCGGTTGAAGCGTTCGACTCGTTGCTGCCAGTCGGCACGTTGCTGGTCCAGGGTCTCAAGCCGAGCGGTAGCCTCGGTGCCCACCAGGTTGAGCCTTAGTTCGCGCAGCGCTTGCGGGTCGGCATTGCGCTCGCTCAGTGCCTGGGTTTGGCGACGCAATTCCTGGTGCAGTTGCGGCACCAGGAGTTGCTGCATCTCGCTCGGCAGGTTTTCCCGCAGTGCCTCAATGTCGTCGGCGCGTTGCGATGGGGTGAGATCCGGGTTGCGATTTATCGCCAGCCGTTCAAGCGTGAAGCGGTTGTACACCTCTTCACTGGTAAAAAACGCCTGATGTACTTCGGCGCTGAACAGACTGGCGCGCAGACGCTGAACGGCTTCTTCGCGGGCCCAGAGTGCGTCGAGGTCATCGAGTACCGGGAAGTCCTGCTCCAGTGCTGCGACCGCCTGCAGATAGTCCAGATACTGTTGAAAGATAGCCAAAGCCTGGCCGCGCGCTGGCTCTTGCAGTTGCCCAGTCAGTTGCTGCCGCACGCGTTCTTGTGTCTGCTCGGGCCGTTCTTCGCCAGCGGCGCTTAAGTAGTAGTCAAACAGATGGCGCAGCTGGTCGCTGATGACCAGGTTGCCGTGTGCATCGACCTGTAATTGGCCGTCAACCTCGGTGCCGCGCAGGGAGCTGGGCATTGGCTGGGCTGCGCTCTTGTTGGACTCTGTTATCAAGCCTTGCGGCAGCGGCGCAGTGGTCGCTGTGGACGCCGCTGTTGTCAGTGTTTTGTCGCTGGCAATAAGGGGATCTTCGGCCAGCAACTGCCAACCGAGCAGCAGTGCGCCAGCCAGTAGTGGCAGATAAATGATCAATTTCATGGGTTAACTCTGTTACCTGGTCTGGTCGCCGCGCGATCACACCTTTAGTGATCGCGCGGACTGTCTCACAAACCGGCGTTTTTCAGCCGATTCGCCTGTTGTCGATAAACGGTGACCGGGTCGGTCTCGAACAGGCTGGTGAGGCCCAGAAACTGATTGACCTCATCCAGATGGTTCATTCGATAGTTATCACGGATAACCATGCCCATGTGCGAACTGCAGCGTCCAACCAAGCCGTCGTTGGCTTCGCCATTGAAGGTCAGCGAGGCTGCGCCGGTGATCAGGTCAGAGACGTCGAGCATATTGGTCAGCGGGCTGGTGCCTCCCCATGAGTAGTAGCGCACGCCATTGACCTTGTAGGCGCCTTCACCACAGGCGCTGGTGGGGATGCCAGCAGGGAAGCGTGCGTTGAAGTCTGCGGCGCCTGCGGAGTTGAGTGACTCCAGGGAGCCCAGCGCATTTTGCGGGGTCATGGAGCTGCTGCCGGAAAGCAGGTTGATAAAGCCACCCAGGGCATTGGTCAGCCCGGCCACTATCGCCTCACCGGTAGAGCCCTCTGGAATCTGGCGCAGGAAGTCAGCTGTGGCAGAGCCTTTGTGCGGTGCACCTACGCTGGTGACCGAGGCGACCAGGTCAGGACGTACTGCAGCGACGTAGCGCGCGGTGGGGCCGCCGTGGCTATGACCGACCAGGTTGACCTTCTGCTTGCCGCTGATGGCGACAATCTCTTCAACCTGCGCCAGCAGCTGCTCACCCCGGGCTTCGGAGGTGTCGAGCTGGCTGACCTCGGTGGTGTAGACAGTGGCGCCATCCTTGCGCAGCGCGGCGGGAATACCGTACCAGTAATCGACACCCAGCAGGCTGTCGAAGCCCAGCATGCCGTGGGCCAATACGATGGGGTACTTGGTCTTGGTGTATTGCGAAGAGCTGAACCAGAAAGCCTGAGCCTGGGTGCTGACACCCAATGCGGCTATCAGGCCGCAGGCGACACTCAGTCGGGTTTTATTCGACATGACGAAATCCCTTGTGTTTGTTTTTGTTTGTATCGTCTTGAGACACTCAGATCTTTGCCTGAGGTCTCTGAGAATAGTCAGCGCTGAGACGCTTATGAAGGTTTTTGGGCGGGCATTTATGCGGCGCTATGGTCGGCAGATTATGACTGTTCAGTCACTGGCTCTGCGCCGCTGTCATTCACCGGAGAAATCCGATGAACTGCAGTTCACTTTTTGTCGAAATTGGTGGCTGCAGTGAGCCGATCACCGGAAAGCCGGTTTTCCGGTGATCTCTTTCTTTAATTGGTTTCGCTAAGGTAATTTGCCTGGATTGAGCGCCATTCGTCCGACTCGGTTATACGCAGTATTTCTTCGCTAACGGACTCGCGCAACGGGCTGCCTGAGGGCAGCGCAAGCGCATAGAGTTGCTGCTCAAAAACGCCGGGTACCAGATCCAGCCGCTGATCGCCCAGTTGTTGATTGCGAAACTGCATCAGGGGTCGGTCATATACGACGGCGTCGGTATTGCCATCCACGACAGATTGCATGGCATCGGTGAGGTTGGTGTACTCGCGCCGCACCACGCGATTGTCTTCCAGGTAGCGCGCACTTGCAGTATCGGGAATGGTCGCTACGGTGCTGCCGGGCAGGTCTTGCGGGCCGCCAATCTGATACTGCAGGTTGCTGACCGTCAGCGAGGTTGTGATCGCGGCGGTAAAGCTGGCGACCATGATCAGTCCTGCGAACATCCATACCAGCGCCACCAGCCTACCCGCCAGAGTGACAGGCGCTTTGTCGCCATAGCCGACAGTGGTCATGGTCACTGCCGCCCACCAGAAGCTGGCGCCGATACCTTCGCTGGCCTTACCGCCAAACTGCTCAGGATTAGCTCGCCGCTCGCAGACCCAGAGAATGATGCCCACAGCAAACAGCAGCAGGCCGAGCGCGACTATGACACTGAGAAACTCCCAGCTGAAGAGTGCCTTGAGGCTTTGCAGAATGCCATGCTTTGGGGTGCGCGGTACGCCAATGGCCAACCCGGTCTGGTAGAACGGATGGCTGAAGTCAAACGCCGCTTCGCGGTCAGCGGTCATGGTTAGCGCACCCACCGCCACATCTATTTTGCCGCTTTCTACTTGGCTGAGTAGTTCGGAAAACGATAAAGGAACCCACTCATACTCAATGTTCTGCTCTCGTGCTACGGCGCGCCACAGGTCAATACTGATGCCTTCCCACTCGCCGCGTTCGGTCTGCATCACGAAGGGAGGTACTTCCGTAATACCCACTTGCAGTGTTTTGGCTGAAGTGAGGCTGGCGCTGAACGCTAATACGACGAAAAGAAATAACCGAATAAAGCACTGAGGCATGAGTAACTCCCTTTAGTTTGTGAACAGCTTAGCAAAGCTGATTCGCTGTAGCAGGACTGTCTGTTGCGGTGGTGACGCTGGCAGGGTATTTGCCAAGGCAATCTGGTACTCTCCATCAGGCCGCAGTACAGGAGGCCCTGCACACAGGGAAGGCTAATGTTGACTGTATATTTGACGAGTTACGCGTTCTGGTTGTTGCTGGGCCTGGCCCTGTTGCTGTCAGAATTTTTCATTCCCGCAATGGTGGCGGTGTTCTTTGGTATTGGCGCACTGGTAGTCGGACTACTCACGCTGTTCGGCGTGATTGATTCTCTGCCCTATCAGTTAGTGCTCTTTGCATTGATCAGCGTTGTCGCGCTTTGGTACCTGCGCCGGCATTTCAACCGCTGGTTGCGTGGTAGCGAGGTTGATCTGGCTGCGCGTGATCAGGATGACGCTGGATTGTTGGGCGTGCGTGTTGCCGTGCTGACCGATTTTATTGATGGCATCGGTCATGTGCAGCTTAACGGCGCCAAATGGGATGCAGAATCAAATGAGTCACTCAAGGCCGGAGACACGGCATGGGTATTGAACCATAGCGGTATCGTGTTGCAGGTCAGCGCTCAGCGACCTGAAAAATCTTAATCACCCCACGGAGCTTTAAAACATGGAAATGGCTACTATTCTCTCACTCGCGTTTCTTGTCCTGGTCATTGTTACCCTGGCCAAGACAGCGCGTATCGTACCGCAACGTTCTGCGTTTATCGTTGAGCGACTCGGTAAGTATGCAAAAACGCTGGAAGCGGGCTTTCACTTGCTGATTCCGTTCGTTGATCGTGTTTCCTACAAGCACACGCTGAAAGAAGAAGCGATTGATGTGCCTAGCCAGGCCTGTGTGACCCGCGACAATATTCAGGTCGTGGTTGATGGCGTACTGTATCTGCAGGTAGTTGACCCCAAGCTGGCCAGTTACGGTATCAACGATTACCGCTACGCCTCCATGCAGTTGGCGCAGACCACACTGCGTTCGGTCGTGGGTAAGATCGATCTGGACAAGACCTTTGAAGAGCGCGAAACCATCAACGTTCAGGTAGTTCAGGCGCTGGATGAAGCGGCCAAGCCGTGGGGCGTTAAAGTTCTGCGTTACGAGATTGCAGACATCGAACTGCCAGCAACCATCCTTGATGCGCTGGAAAAACAGATGCGTGCAGAGCGTGAACGTCGCGCGGTCGTGGCTCAGTCTGAAGGTGAACGCGAAGCCAAGATCAATGTATCTGAAGGTCAGAAGCAGGAAACCATCAACTTGTCTGAAGCTGACAAGCAGCGCCAGATTAACGAAGCTGAAGGTAAGGCCCGAGAGATCGAACTGATCGCCACGGCTACCGCCGAGGGCCTGCGCCGCGTTGCTGAAGCGATCAATACTGAGGGCGGCCAGGAGGCCGTATCGCTGCGCGTGGCTGAACAATACGTCAAGGAATTCGGTAAGCTGGCTCAGACCAACAACACCATGATCCTGCCGGCAGAGTTGAGCAATATTGGTTCAGCGGTAGCGGCGATCACCAAGACGCTGGAAGTGGCCAAGAAGTAAGCTTTCTGGCTACAAGCTACAAGCTACAAGCTACAAGCTACAAGCTACAAGCTACACAAGAACGGCTCCTGCGGGAGCCGTTCTTGTGTAAGCGAGCTGGCCATCTCGTCGTCTGACCAAATCGCGGCATCTGCAATTGACACGTTCGACGCCACTGCTTGATAGCCGCTTTCTTTTTAGCGCATCAGCCTGGCGCTTCTGCGCGGCGTTCGTTGCGTCTTTCCTTCCAGCCCTCCAACAATGACAACAAGGCTGGCACCACTATCAGCACCAGCAGGGTAGAGAACCCCAGGCCGAAGGCAATGGAGGTCGCCATCGGGATGAGGAATTGCGCCTGCAAGGACGTCTCGAACAACAGGGGTAACAGGCCGCCAATGGTGGTCAGCGAGGTTAGCAGGACGGCGCGCAAGCGTTGTACTACGGCTTCGTTCAGGGCCTCGTTCACCGCCAGCCCAAGGCGGCGTTGATCCTGATAGAAACTGACCAGGATAATCGAGTTATTCACCACGATGCCGGATAACCCGAACAGCCCGAATAGCGACAGTATGGTCAGATTCAGCCCCATCACCCAGTGGCCCAACACGGCACCTACCAGCGCGAGCGGAATAACGGACATGACGATCAGCGGGGTGCTCCAGGAAGAAAATACCCAAACTAGAACCGTGTACATCAGCAGCAGGCCGATAATCAGCCCGGTGCGCATATCGGCCAGCGTTTCCTGTTGGTCGACTGAGCGGCCCTCAAAGCTGTAACGCACGTTGTATTGGTTGGCCAGCTCGGGCAATTCGAGTGCGATACTTTTCAGCACCTGGCCTGCGGTGGTCTGGCTGGCATCAATATCGGCGGTTACGTCGGTCGCGAGCATGCCGTCGGCATGGCGTAGCGACTCGAACCCCTGGTTGTTGCCAAACTCGACCACTTGGCCCAGTGGCACGAAGCGCCCGTCGTCGAGACGAATGCTCAGCTCGCTCAGACTGGCCAGACTCTCGCGCTCGCTACGTGGCAGTTGCACTCGAACTTCGATCTCGTCCTGATCCTCCTGATAAATTTGCGCCAGGCGGCCATCGTAGGCGGCGCGCAGCTGGCGGCCCACGCTCTGGATACTCAAGCCCAGTGACTGGCCGTACGGTGTCAGACTGTAAACCAGTTGCTCACGGCCCCAGGCCATGTCGTCTTCAGTGCTGAGCACGCCTTCGATTGAGGCAATCATGACTGAGAGCGCCTCGGCGGCGGTTTTCAGCTGTTCCGGGTTGCTGCCGGTCAGGCGTACGTCCACATCCTTGCCGGGAGGGCCCCCTACCTGCTCGGTAATATTCAATTGATCTATGCCCGGCACCAGCCTGATACGCTCGCGCCAGGCGCGAATAAAGGCCTTGTTGCGCACATCACGGTGATCCGGTGATACCATTTCAATCAGCATGGCACCCAGGTTGTCACCCTGACGGGAACCGGCATTTTGGCTGATGACCTGGCCCTCTCGGGTGACCGCAGTCAGTATCAGGTCACCACCCATATCGGTCTCGGTTTCAGCCAGCGTCTGCTCTAGATGCCGCATAAAGCGGATCATGGTGTCCCGCGGAGTGCCGGCGACGAAGCTGACGTTGGCCTGGAGCATCTGTGGCTCGGGCGTAGGGAAGAAGCTGAAGCCGATGCGACCACTGCTCATCAAGCCGATAGTTATGATGACGGTCACCAGAGCGCAAGCCAGGGTGGCACCACGATAACGCAACGCCATGGCGGAAAATCGGCGAAACCGGCCGTCACGAAAGTCGTTGAAGCCCTTGTCGAAGCGGCCACGCACCGCGTCGACCTTGCCCATCAAAAGCGCGGTTCGCGACGTCCCCGTGTTTTTCTTGGTGGCGGGCTTGAAAGCGGAACGCAGGTGGTGTGGCAGCACCACAAAGCATTCCAGCAGAGAGGCGATAAGTACGCAGATCATGACGATGGGAATGTCGCCAAGGATGTTGCCAAAAATCCCGCCGACCATCAGCAATGGCATAAAAGCGGCGATAGTCGTTAATGATGAGGCCACTACGGGCCAGAACATCCGCTTGGCCGCGCCTTCCGAGGCCCGTTGTGACTGCTCGCCAGCACGAAAGTGCGCGTCGGCATCCTCGCCTACGACGATAGCATCATCAACAATAACCCCGAGTGCCATGATCAGGGCGAACAGTGAGATCATGTTGATTGATCCACCGATCAGCCAGAACACCGCCATAGCGGCAAGGAACGCGGTTGGGATGCCCACCGCTACCCAGAGTGCAACCCGGGCCGGTAGAAACAGGTACAACAGCACCATGACCAGTACCAGGCCGCTTAAGCCATTGTTCACCAATAAGCTGATACGGTCGTTGATCAATTGCCAGGACTGATCGTAGACATGCATGTTCAGTTCGGGTGGCAGGGTAGGTTTTACCCGCTCCAACCAAGTATTGAGTGCTTGCGCGGCCTCGAGTGAGTCGCCGTCCTCAGCGCGCTGCAATGACAGCTCCACGGCAGGCTGGCCGGCGTAGCGCAGCAGGACCTGATTGCGTCTGGGCTCCTGGCGAATCTCGGCAATGTCACCGAGACGCAAGTGACTGGTGCCGTTCGGCTGTAGCGGGATATTGGCGAACTGCTCGGCGTCGCGTCGTTGTTCAATGGCACGCAGTTCTCGAGCCGAGTCCTGCTCGCCCGCCTGCCCGGCGGGCAAGTCGCGGGACTCGGCATTGACCCGGTCGGCCACTTGATCCAGTGACAGGCCAAGTTGCTGCAAGGTGGTGTTGGGGATCTCGATACTGATTTGTTGCTCGGGCAAGCCGGCTTTTTCAATACGATCGATGCCGCTGGTCAGCAGGTCGTCTTCCAGCCGGTTGGCGATGGTGCGCAACTCGTGCGGCGTATAGGGGCCGTACAACAGCAATTTGGCGATAGGGTCATAGCGCGCGACCCGCACCACCTCGGGTTTTTCTGCGTCTGCAGGCAGGTTGCGGAATTCGTCGACCTGCTGTCTTGCGTCATCCAGAGCGATAACCGGATCGGTACCCTCTCGAAACTCCAGGGTAATACTCGACACGCCCTGCGCAGAGGTGGACGTCATGTTCTTGAGGTTCTGGATGCTGCGCAGGCGCTGCTCCAGCGGGATGGTGATGGCCTGTTCGATGTCTTCCGCAGCGGCGCCGTTCCAGATCACGCGCACGGTGACAAAGTCGAGCGCGAAGGTCGGGAAGAACTGGATGTTCATGCGACTCAAGCCGAGCAGGCCGCCGGCGAGCATAACCAGCATCAACAGGTTTGCGGCGACCTTGTGACGAACAAAAAACGCCAGCGGGCTGCTGCCACTCATGGCTGTTGCCCCGTGGCATCTTTCGTGGCTGGCGCCGAGGCCTCAACTTTCAAACCCTGGACTGCATTGGGCAGGTGAGTCGTCACCACTTCCATACCCGCCTTAAGCTCGGTCGAGCGCACCAGTACCCGGCGCTCGCCCTGTTCATTCATGGTCTCACCGACGCGCTGTACCTGGATACGTTGTAGCCGTCCATCGAGCACCTGATACAAAGTGTCGTTGCCGTAAAGCGCGCTGTAGGGTAGCGCAACGCTGTCGTTGCGCACCGGCCGCGCGACGCTAATCGCCAGCAGGTTGCCCAGCCTTAGCCCCGGCTGCGGTTGGTCAACGCTGAACAGCGCTTCCACGCCGCGCGCGTCGGCCTGGCCGGCGATACGCTTAAGGGTCAGGTGGATCGGTGGCTCAACATCCAGGCTTCGTGCTTTCAGCTGCTGACCATTCTGTAGTGCCTGGCTAAAGCTCTGACTATGAACCTGCGGTACCACGGCGCGTAACTCCATACCTTGTAAAGGGTAGAAGTCGAGTAGCGCGGCATTGACGTTGACCTGATCGCCAACGGCGGCCTGTACGTTGCCCACGACACCGTCAAAGGGGGCCAGGAAACGGCTACGCTCAGCGTCACGCAGTGTGCTGTCAAAGGTTGCCTGGGCACGCGCAACACGTGCTTCAAGGGCCTGCAACCGTGATGCAAAACTGTTGATGCTGCGTTGACGAATGGCGACAGTGAGGGCGGAGCGGTCAAGCGCGTCCTTGCTGTTTTCAAGCTCGGCCGTTGGCAGTACACCGCGCTCTATCAGTTGTTCGGTGCGCTCCAGATTCTTTTGCGCGTTAGCCTGAATGCGTTGTTCCAGGCGCAGCGCCTGCAGATCGTTCTGATGCGCTATTTTTTCGCTCTGCAACTGTGCTTTGGCATCTTCCAGATCGGCCTTGGCCTGCTCGACCCGAGGTTGGATGTCTGCTTCATCCAGCGCCATAAGCAGCTCCCCCTGCTTTATCTGTTCGCCATCCTTTGCCGGTAACGAGGCGATGCGGCCGGCCATAGGTGCAACCACAGTAAACAGCAAGGGCGATTCCAGCTGGCCATAGAGTGTCAAGCGAGGTGCGAAGGCATCAGGCTGAATAACTTCTGTCGCAACGCGCCAGCTGCGCTCCTGTGAGTTGACGGGGGCTGGATCGTCGCCGGTGAGGCGCAGCAGAATAAAGATGGCGATCCCCGTGGCTACTATCAGGATCGGTACAAGGCGTTTACGCATGGGGGTTCCGAATGGCAGAATTTTTTTATAGCCCTGTATAGCCTGTTGCCAGTGCATCGGGCAATAGCCCTGCGTGCCGTTATCAGTGCGTTTTTCATTGTCGTCCCGGCGACAGGCAGATGTGCTGCCTATGAGTCGACATATCTGCTATGGATATGAGTTCTCCAAAGCCGCTTGTGGGTCTAACGTGAGACAAAATAAAACGACCCACGCCGCGCGCCGGTGATAGGGCTGAATCACCTACTTTGTTGGAGGCAACGTCTGTGGCTACCGCACCGCGCTGGATACCGTCTTACCCTGAAAATGTTCGTTGGGACCTGCCGTTTGAGGCGCAACCGATTCCTGCGTTGCTCGATGCAGCAGTTGCCGAATTCCCGGAGAACTCGGCGATCGACTTTTTCGGCAGCAAGATGAATTACCGTGAGTTGAGCCACAAGGTGGCGCAAGCAGCTCGTGGGTTTCAGCGCTTGGGTGTCAAGCCTGGGGTGCATGTAGGCCTTTACCTGCCCAACTGCCCGCATTACTTCATCAGCTTCCTTGGCGTTCTGCGCGCTGGCGGCACTGTCGTCAATTATTCCCCGCTGGATGCCGAGCGCACGCTGGCGCACAAGATAGAGGATAGCGAGACCGATATCATGGTCACCCTGGGGCTGCAGGCCTTCTATCCGCGCATGGCGACGCTGATGCAGACGACTCGCCTGCGCCATCTGGTGGTGGGCGAGTTGACTGAGTTCTGCACACAGGCCAGCGATGAGCAGCGCAACCTCCTGGGGCCACAAGCGGCGCCGGTTCTAGGCGATGACTGCAGCAGTTTTGCGCAGCTGTTGGATAACCAGGGCGACTATCAGCAGCATGCTATTGACGATCCCGATAACTGTTTGGCGGTCCTGCAATATACCGGCGGTACCACGGGCGTACCCAAGGGCGCTATGCTGACCCACGGCAATGTTACGGCTTCTTGCGCGCAACTGCGGGAGGTGCTGAGTGCGGCAGTAGAGCCGGGCCAGGAGCGTGTGCTGGCGGTGTTGCCGCCATTCCATATTTACGCGCTGATGGTGAACATGATTTTCGGTCTGCGCGCTGCGGCCGAACTTTATCTGCACCCGCGCTTTGACGTGCCCACGGTACTCAAGGAAATCAGTGAAAGTCGAATCACTACCTTTCCGGGCGTGCCGACTATGTTTATTGGTCTGCTGAGTCACCCGCTGACGGCCAACTATGATCTGTCCTCGCTGAAAATGTCCAACTCCGGTGGTGCGCCCTTGCCGGTCGAAGTGCAGCAGCAGTACTTCAATCGTTCCGGTTGCACCTTGCGCGAAGGCTGGGGGATGACTGAAACCACCACAACCGGCACCTTTACGCCGAAAGATGCCACGCCAAGACCGGGCTCCTGCGGTATCCCGGTGCCAGGTTCACATATCCGTATTCTGCAGCTCGATGGCGGCGAAACCGAGATGCCGGTGGGTGAAAAGGGAGAGGTGTGCATCAAGGGGCCGAACATTACTGCTGGTTACTGGCGCCGGCCGGACGCGACGGCTGAAGCCATGACCAGCGAAGGTTTCCTGCGTACTGGTGACATTGGCTACATGGATGCTGATGGCTTTGTGTATATCGTCGATCGCACCAAAGACATGATTCTGTGCAGCGGCTATAACGTATACCCCCGTACCATTGAAGAGGCTATCTACGAGTTCCCCGGCGTAGAGGAAGTGTCGGTGATCGGTGTAACAGATGCCTATCGCGGGCAGGCGCCCAAAGCATTCATTAAGCTCAAAACCGGCGCTGAAGCATTCAGTTTTGAGACCTTGCAGGACTTTCTTGCCAGCCGCCTGGGTAAGCATGAGCGCTTGCAGAGCATGGAAATTCGACCTGAGTTGCCAAAGACCCCGGTTGGCAAGCTATCGAAGAAAGAACTCTATGAGGAAGAGCGCCAGAAGCAGGCCGCTGCGGCCAGCGCCTGAAGCGTAAAGCGGGTGGCTTAGGCCACCCGCTTTATTTTGGTTAACACGCTTACGCCGAGAGTCGCTGGGTAAGTGTGCTGAGCTCGCTGGACAGTCCGTGCAAGGTTTGGCTCGCGCGGGCAGTGTTATCGACTTCGGCCTGGTTGGCGCTGGCGATATCGGTTATTTCGGTAATGTTGCGTGAAATATCCTCCGCCACGCTGGTTTGTTCATCCGCCGCAGTCGATATCTGGCGGTTCATATCACGGATCGATTCGATGGCCTGGGTGATTTGCCCCAGGCGGTCACCCGCCAGCGTCACATGCTCCATGCTGGCTTCGCTGCGTGATTGCCCGTTTTCAATGGCTTGTACCGCTTCCAATGCACCGCTTTGCACATTATTGATGATCTGCTGGATTTCCGATGTAGACGCGGCCGTGCGCTGGGCGAGGGTACGTACCTCATCGGCCACTACCGCGAATCCTCGGCCAGCCTCGCCGGCACGGGCCGCCTCGATGGCGGCGTTCAGCGCTAGCAGGTTGGTCTGCTCGGCAATCCCCTGAATCACCTCCAGTACCTTGCCGATACGATTACTGTCGCCTTCCAGCCTGCGGATCACATCGGTGGTATGCGTAATTTGCTGCAGCATCTCTTGCATCGCTTGAATAGTCTGCTGCATGACCTGGCCACCGTGCTGGGCATTGGTATCTGCTTCGTCTGCAGCACGGGCAGCCTCGCCGGCATGCTGCGCAACTTCGGCGGCGGAGGCTGACATTTCCTGCATGGCGGTAGCGACCTGGTCGGTGCGAGAGAACTGGTCTCGGCTACCTTGGGCCATGCGTGTGGCGATGGTATTCAGCTCGCCACTGGCGCGGTCCAGCTCGCCGGTACTGCGCTGCAGTTGAGCAAAGGTATCGCTCAAGAAGCTGCGTAGCTGATTGGCGGCGCGCGCCAGAGTGCCCAGTTCGTCCTGCCGATCGGTGGTAATGGGGTCGCCCATACGGCCTTGGCTAAGCTGATCAATTTGATTGATCAGACGGGTGATGGGGCTAACCAAGCGTCGGTTAACCAGCATCATACTGGCGGCGCCAATGATCAACGCCGCAATGCAGAGCCCAATCAGGCCGTACCATAGTGTGCGTGTGGCGGTCTGGTTGATAGCGCTGCTGCTACTCAGTGCGCCGCTATTGATGTTGTCAGACAGTGCCTGCATTTGCTCGCTGACGTCACGGTCGATACCGCGCGCGCTGCGGTCGCCGGCGGTCGGGTCCATTCCCGTTGCAATATAGGCATCCAGACTGGTGCGATACTTGGTCGCCAGAAGTTGGTGTGCGTTGCTGAGTTTGTCTATCTCTGTCAGCGTAGCGGCACTGACGTCGAGCTGTTTGATCTCTTGCAAGGTCGCTTCAACTGACTGCTCTGCCGCTTCAAACTGTTTCCAGTACTTTTGTTGGTCGTCCGGATCGCCGCCGCGCAGAAGAACGTTTTTCCATTCCTGAACCTGGTTCTTAAATTCCAGATTGGCGCGATTGATCAGATTGGCGGCAGTCACCGGATTCTCCAGTAGGCTGCGATAGGAGCGAACATCACCGGCGAGTGAGCTGACGGTGACCAGCGCGACCAGCAACATTAGCAACAGACTCCCGCCCATGAGCAGGAGGGTTTGTTGGCGTAAGGAACGGTTTAGCGACATTGTCTTACCTTTAGCTTTTCGGCCGTTCCTGGGCCTGATTAAGTGTCCTGTTTCACAGTCTAGTCAAAGAGCTTGTGTGTGCAGCCTTTTATCGGGACGGTCGGCGGCGACACTCTGTTATCGGCCGCCACGAAAGATAGCTGAATTCTTTTGTAAAATCTGCAGCCTCTCGCCCCTGTTACCTGGGCGACCTTTCACTGATAATGGCGCCTTTAACACGATACAGGTATGCGATGATGTGGTTGGCTCTGGCGGCGGTAGTGGCGGGTCTTGCTCTATTGGTATGGAGCGCGGATCGCTTTGTGGATGGTGCTTCGGCAACGGCGAATCATGCCGGTATGCCACCCTTGCTGATTGGTATGCTGATCATCGGTTTTGGTACCTCGGCACCGGAGATGGTGGTCTCGGCGCTGGCCGCGGGACAGGGTAATCCGGGCTTGGCGCTGGGCAACGCCTTTGGCTCCAATATTACCAATATCGCCTTGATTATCGGTCTGGTTGCAGTCATCAGTCCCATCAAGGTGCACTCTCAAGTGGTGCGTAAGGAACTGCCTATCCTGCTGGGCATTACTCTGCTGGTGGGCTATCAGCTTATTGACGGTTTCTTGTCCCGCACGGACGCCTGGATACTACTCGGCGCGTTTTTCCTGATCATGGGGTGGTCTATTTTTCAGGGACTGCGGGGGCGTGGTGACAGCTTGTCACAAGACTTTGAAGAGGAGGTTGCCACTCATGCTATGCCCTTGGGCAAGGCGATCTTCTGGCTTTTGCTGGGTCTGGTGCTGCTGATTGTTAGTTCGCGCATCCTGGTCTGGGGCGCTGTGTATATCGCAGAAAGCATGGGCGTTAGTGATCTGATCATCGGTTTGACCGTTGTTGCTATCGGTACTTCACTGCCGGAGCTGGCGTCGTCCCTGGCTGCCATTCGCCGTAATGAGCATGACTTGGCGCTGGGTAATGTGATCGGCTCAGGCCTGTTCAACACCCTGGCGGTAGTGGGTATTGCCGCCGGTATTTCTCCACTCGCGGTTGACCCGCTCGTGCTGCAGCGTGATTGGGTGGTGATGTTTGCCTTGACTCTGTTGTTGCTGATTATGGGCTTTGGTAGCCGTGGCAAGGGCGGCGAGGTCACACGAGTCAACGGTGTGTTGCTATTGCTGGCCTACATAGGCTACACCGGCTATCTGGTCTCCACCATACTCACCTGACACTCCAAACAACTGGTCGGTCGGCGCTGGGAGCGCTGCGCCGGCCGGTGTATGATCCCTGCATTCCTTCCGGTAGAGGCTTCAATCCCCGCCATGACTGACGCAAAATCTGCAACGCCGCAACACAAACCCCGCCCGATGGTTGATCTGTTGGTTAGTATCCTGCTGCCATCAATCATCCTGATGAAATTCAGTGGTGAAGCTGATCTGGGTGCCAGCAAGGCGCTGATTCTGGCGCTGGCACTGCCCTTGTGCTGGGGGCTTTTTGAGCTTATCCAGTACCGGAAATTTAACTTTATCGCCTTGCTCGGGGTCGTCAGTGTCTTGCTGACCGGTGGCATTGGCTTGCTCAAGCTGGATCCGCAGTGGTTGGCGGTGAAAGAGGCTGCTGTGCCTGGAGTGATTGGCATTGCTGTGCTGGTGTCTACCCGCACGCGTTACCCCTTGATTCGTACCCTGTTGTACAACGAGAAAGTAATCAACGTGGCGCGGGTGCAAGAAAGACTTCAGGCGCGTGGGCAGGTCGAGATATTCAACCAGCGTCTGCTACGTGCGACCTACTTCCTGGCGGGTACGTTCTTCTTCTCCTCGGTGATGAACTACATCGTTGCGAAATGGATCGTTATCAGCCCGGCCGGCACTGAAGCCTTCAATGAAGAGTTGGGGCAGATGACGCTGGTCAGCTACCCGATGATCGCCATCCCGTCCATGATCATGATGATGGCAATCCTGTTCTATCTTTGGCGCACTATTCATGGTCTTACGGGGCTGAAGATGGAAGAGATTATGGCGGCGCAGCCCAAGGGGTGAGCGCAGCTGTACGCTTGAAGCTGAAAGCTTGAAGTAGTCCGCAGCGAGTACGGTTTTTGGGTTGTTCTGCGACGTGGAGCTTGAACGATTGAACGTAGTCGCCACCCTGATCACTTCCAGCTTCCAGCTTCCAGCTTCCAGCTTCCAGCTTCCAGCTTCCAGCTTCCAGCACAAAAAGCAAACCCGGTATAAGGCCGGGTTCGCTTGCCGCTGAGCTAGCTCAGAGCTCGTCCAATGCCTTGCGCAGGGTTAGTACGGTACGGTCAATGTTGTGCAGTTTGTCCAGGCCGAACAGGCCGATGCGGAACGTTTTGAAGCCCTCTGGTTCGTCGCACATCAAAGGGACGCCAGCGGCGGTCTGCAGACCGAGTTGGCCGAAAGCCTTGCCGCTTTGCAGGCCATCGTCGGTGGTGTAGCTGACGACCACACCGGGTGCGCCGAACCCTTCAGCGGCAACGCTCTTGAAACCTTTGTCATGCATCAGCTCGCGCACCGCACGGCCTAGCTCCAGCTGTTCCTGTTTGACCTTGTCAAAACCGTAGTCACGGGTTTCCAGCATGGTGTCACGGAAGGCCAGCAGGGCGTCGGTCGGCATGGTTGCGTGGTAGGCGTGACCGCCGTTCTCGTATGCCTGCATGATCTGCCGCCATTTTTTCAGGTCGGCAGCAAAGCTGCTGCTGGTGGTGGTTTCCAGTGCTGCTTCGGCGTGCGCGCTGAGCATGACCAGCGCGCTACAAGGTGACGCGCTCCAGCCTTTCTGCGGTGCGCTGATCAGTACGTCAATACCGCAGGCCTGCATATCAACCCAGACGGTGCCAGAGGCGATGCAGTCGAGTACGAACAGGCCGCCGACTTCGTGCACTGCATCAGCTACTGCACGCAGGTAACCGTCAGGCAGAATAATGCCGGCAGAGGTTTCAACGTGCGGTGCAAAGACGACGTCCGGTTTGTTGCTGCGAATCTCTGCGACCACATCTTCAATTGCTGCCGGGGCAAATTCCGGCTGAGTACTGGCGTCCGACTTGCTGGCTTTGAGTACAGTTTCGCTGGCCGGGATGCGGCCCATCTCAAAAATTTGGCTCCAGCGATAGCTGAACCAGCCATTGCGCAGTACCAGACATTTCTTGTCGTGAGCGAACTGGCGTGCAACGGCTTCCATGCCATAGGTGCCACCACCGGGAACCACGGCCACGCCTTGTGCGTTGTAGACGTTCTTCAGGGTGCTGGAAATGTCGCGCATGACCTGCTGGAAGGTCTGAGACATGTGGTTTAGTGAGCGATCGGTAAAGACCACAGAATATTCAAGCAGGCCGTCGGGGTCGATGGCGGGGACCAGTTTGGACACGGGGCTCTCCAGTCAGGGGCAAAAAAAACGCCGGTGTGAACCGACGTTGGCGATGCCATATCCTAACCCTATTTGCGCCTTGGCGCAGCGTTGGCTATTTGTCGCGGGTCAGGTGGAAGAAGAAATCCAAGGGTTTGCCCTTTATATCGCCCAGGCCGATCACAACGTTGTCGTTCACCTTGCGGAAGTAGTCGATGATGGGTTGTTGATCATAGATCAGCGCCGCGGAAACCTGGCCGGCAAATACCATCTCGCGGATTTGTGCACGGCCCAGTTTTTCGTAATTTTGCAGCTCACCGTCCGGCCCGGGATAGAGAATGGGCTCCACATCGTTAATGCTGTTGAAGCGCTTGCCATACCAGTTCAGGGGGTCGGGCTCGACGCCGCCGTCGAACTTGCCGCCATGCCAGGTGCCGAGCATGAAATCCAGGTTGACTGGTTCCAGTTGCTCGAACAATGGCATTAATGTCTCGGCTGAATAGGCATCGCCACTTTCAATCATTTGCATGAATTTGTCTTCTACTTCGCCAGCCATAACACCTCCGCTAAGTGCTGCAGCCAAGCCCAGCGTGCTGATGGATTTTGCAACCTTGTTCATTGTGTCTGCCTATATTGTTTGCCAGGCAGCAAGGTATGGATCAGCCCGTACACATCGTCCAGCACGCTGCAAAAGCGGCATCTATGTCGCTTTGTTGCAGTATCAGGTGACCGTCGCGCTCAGCCCTGATCAGGTTCACAAAGGCGCCCCATACCAGGCTCATCAGCACTTCCGGACGTACGTCGCTACGAAATTGTCCCTGTTGCTGCAACTGCCGGTATTGGGTAACGATTGGCCGGAGAATTTTTTTCTCAAGCGCACGGCTCTTCTCATCGAGATAGGGCCGGTGATCCTGCAGTTCCATAAACATGTAAGCGTCAGGGTCGCTGCGACTGAAATCCGCCATGCGTTGCCAGACCGCTGCAAACAGCTGTTTTGCCGGCAGCGTCAGATCCAATCCGCCGTAAAGCCTTATGCTGTTTGCCCGTTTCTGCTCGCGAAATAGCTCGTTGACCAGGGCTTCCTTGCTGCTGAAATAGCGATAGATAGTACCGGTGCCGACCTGCGCCTGTTCAGCTAGGGCGGGCATGGGAACGCCGTTAACTCCGCCTGCGGCAAAGACTTTCAAAGCTGCGTCCAGGATGGCCTGGCGCTTATCCTTGATCCGTGGGCGAGGTTTTTTTTCGGGGGTTGAATGAGTGTTCATTTACGCATTCTAACCACTATCGCTGGTTTGTACAGTGCGTTACCGGGCACTGCAACCGTATTGAATGAATGTTCATTCAATACGGTTAGATTAGATCTCTTTTGCGTAAATGCCAACCGTTTTCTGTGGCTAAGGAGGGGCTGGTAACCGGAGTGGGTTTGATTGCGCACGTGAGTCCGGTCGGAAGGACAGACCTTCGGCAGGGCAATAGGCCTGGCCGAAGGTCTTGGTCTTGCTATCAGAACGGGTTAGTTGCGACGGCTTTCTATCACCGCCTGCCAACTGACCGCTTCGTCGTCTTCTGGTGGCTTGCCACGGCGTTTTTCGGCGCCGCGGGCAATCAGCCAGGCGATCAGAGTGAAGATCGACACCGTCAGGAGAATCACGCTGGCAATGGCGTTGATCTCGGGTTTGACACCCAGGCGCACTGACGAGAAAACTTCCATCGGCAGGGTTGTCGAGCCGGGGCCCGATACGAAGCTGGCCAGTACCAGGTCATCCAGCGACAGAGTGAAGGACAGTAGCCAGCCTGCAGCGATCGACGGCGCGATCATCGGTACTGTGATCAGCAGGAAGGTCTTCCAGGGGCGTGCGCCAAGGTCCATGGCGGCTTCTTCGATAGACTGATCCAGTTCGCTCAGGCGGCCGCTGACCACTACCGCTACATAGGACGTGCAGAAGGTGACGTGGGCGATCCAGATGGTCACCATGCCACGTTCTGCAGGCCAGCCGACCATCTGCGCCATAGCCACGAACAGCAGTAGCAACGACAGACCTGTGATCACCTCTGGCATAACCAGCGGCGCGGTGACCAGACCGGAAAACATGGTACGGCCGCGGAAGCGCTTGATCCGGGTCATGACAAATGCTGCCAGGGTTCCCAGGCAGACAGCTGCGCAGGCGGTGAAGAAGGCGATTTCCAGGCTGCGCTTAACCGCGTTCATTAGCTGGGTGTTGTCCAGCAGGCCGACATACCAGTGCACCGACCAGCCGCCCCACACGGTAACCAGACGTGAGGCGTTGAAGGAGTAGATCACCAGAATAACCATGGGGATGTAGATAAATGCCAGCCCCAGCCAAAGCATGACGGTGGAGAAACCGGGACGCTTGCTCATGATTTCTTCTCCATTTCCTTGGCTTGGTTATAGTGGAACAGGATCAGGGGAACGATCAGGATCAACAGCATCACTATCGCCAACGCGGATGCCACCGGCCAGTCACGGTTGTTGAAGAACTCCTGCCACAGCACCTTGCCGATCATCAAGGTTTCCGGGCCGCCCAGCAGCTCGGGAATGACGAACTCACCGACCACCGGAATGAAGACCAGCATCGAGCCGGCGATGATGCCGCTTTTGGACAGCGGAATGGTGATGGTCCAGAACGCCTTGATCTTGCCTGCCCCCAAGTCCATTGCGGCTTCCAGCAGAGTGTTGTCGTGTTTGACCAGGTTGGCATACAGCGGCAATACCATGAAGGGTAGGTAGGCATAGACCACGCCGATATAGACGGCGATATTGGTGTTTAGAATTTGCAGCGGCTCATTGATCACGCCTATGTACATCAGCGCGGTATTCAGCAGGCCGTTGTTACTGAGAATGCCCATCCAGGCGTATACGCGGATCAGGATGGCGGTCCAGGTTGGCATCATCACCAATAACAGGTACACCAGCTGCTTTTCTTTCGGTGCCCGAGCGATGGCATAGGCCATCGGGTAGCCGAGTAGCAGGCAAATGACGGTCGAGAAGAAGGCAATCTGCAGCGAGCCGAGATAGGCTGCCAGATAGAGGCCGTCCTGCGAGAGGAAAATATAGTTGCCGAAATTGAGCACTACGTTGAGCGTTTGCTCTATGTACTGAAAAATCGGATCGTAGGGCGGGATAGCAATGGCCGCCTGCGAGAAGCTGATCTTCAGTACGATGGCGAACGGCAGCAGGAAGAACAGCAGCAACCATAGATAGGGCACGCTGATGACCCACAGGCGCCCGCTCGGCAATAGTCGTGAGAGCGATGGCGTTTTCATGAGTGCAAAATAACCCCGCTGTCGTCTTCCCAGCTGATGTAAACCTCGTCTTCCCAGGTCGGCCGCGGCAAGCGGCGCTCGGAGTTAGCCATGAAGGCCTGCACAATCAAGCCACTATCGAGCTTGATGTAATACACCGAGTGGCCGCCAAGATAGGCGATATCGTGTACTTCACCGTGTGACCAGTTGTACTCGGTATCTGGTCTTTCGGTGGAAACCCAGACTTTTTCCGGCCGCAGCGCGTAGATGATATTTTTATCCTGGGCACGGGTAGAGATACCGTGTCCAACATAGATCGGGTGGTCGAGCACCGGACACTGGATGATCGCGTGATCCTCCACGTCGACACTGATTTCACCTTCAAAGATATTCACGCTGCCGATGAACTCGGCGACATGACGGCTTAGTGGACTCTCGTAAATATCCATTGGCGTGCCGACCTGCGCGATCCAGCCTTGGTGCATGATCGCAATGCGCTGGGCCATGGTCATGGCTTCTTCCTGGTCGTGGGTCACCATGATGCACGTCACGCCGACACGCTCGATGATTTCCACCAGCTCGAGCTGCATTTGTGAACGCAGTTTCTTGTCCAGTGCGCCCATTGGCTCGTCCAGTAGCAGAACTTTTGGGCGTTTGGCCAGTGAGCGTGCCAGCGCAACGCGCTGACGCTGCCCGCCAGACAGTTGATCAGGCTTGCGCCGGGCATACTCGGTCATGTGCACCAGCTTAAGCATCTCCTGCACACGATCGTTGATCTCGGTGCGGCTCATCTTGTCCTGCTTGAGACCAAAGGCGATGTTTTGCTCAACGGTCATATGCGGGAAGAGCGCATAGGACTGGAACATCATGTTGATGGGGCGTTCATACGGCGGTAGGTCGGTAATATCCTGGCCGTCGAGTAGTACCCGACCTTCAGTTGGCCGCTCAAAGCCAGCAAGAATGCGTAGCAGGGTAGATTTACCTGAGCCAGAGCCACCCAAAAGCGCGAAGATCTCGCCTCGATTGATGGTGAGACTGACGTCATCGACTGCCAGCGAATCATCGAAACGCTTACTGATGCGCTCAATTTTAACGTACTCATCGGGCTCGGCTTTGGCCATGGCCTGTTTCATGGCCCCTGCTGCACCAACCATAATTTTCTCCGCGTATCTTTCCACCGGCTTCTGCGCTATCGGGAAGGCAGAATGCACTTGTTATTACCGACCCGGCCTTTGCGCCGCGTCGAGCTTATATTCTGTGGCACATCCAATAAGGGCTGCCCATGGGCAGCCCTTATCCAGGTTACTGTTAGCGGCCTGACTTGATGCGGCTCCAGGCCCGAGTCATCAAGCGCTGACCAGCCATAGAACGAGGTACGTTGACGTACAGTCGGCTCATGATCTCGTCAGACGGATAGATGGCCGGATCGTTGCGGATTTCCGGATCAACCAGATCGCTCGATGCCTTGTTGGGGTTGGCGTAAGCGACATAGTCGGTAATCGGCGCGATCACGTCAGGACGCAGCACATAATTGATAAAAGCGTGAGCTGAGTCGGGGTTTGAGGAATCCTTGGGAATTGCCAGCATGTCAAACCACAAAGTGGCGCCTTCCTTGGGGATTATGTAGTTGATCTCAATACCATTCTCGGCCTCTTCGGCACGTGCAGCAGCCTGGAAGATATCGCCGGAGAATCCTGCAGCGACACAGATGTCACCGTTGGCGAGGTCAGAGATATAGCGTGAAGAGTGGAAGTAGGTGATGTCTTTGCGCACACCGAGCAGCAGCTCTTCCGCTTTTTTGATGTCGTCAGCGTTATTGGTATTCGGATCCAGGCCCAGGTAAGCCAGTGCGTTTGGCAGCATCTCGTCCGCCGAATCAAGCATGGCAATACCGCAGCTGGTCAGCTTGCTGGTGTATTGGGGGTCGAAAATCAGTGCCCAGGAGTCCAGTGGTGCATCGTCACCGAGTGCCGCTTTCACTTTCTCGATGTTATAGCCAATACCGTTGGTGCCCCACAAATAGGGAATGGAGTGTGCGCTGCCCGGATCGATACTTTCCATCTTCTCCATCAATTCGGGGTTCAGGTTGCTCATGTTCGGCAACTTGCTATGGTCCAGCTCCATGTACACGCCGGCGGCGATCTGCTTGGTCAGATAATTGTTGGACGGTACGACAATATCGAAACCCGAGCGACCGGTCAGCAATTTAGCGTCCAGTACGTCATTGGAGTCATACACATCGTAGGTCACCTGAATGCCGGTTTCTTTCTCGAAATTGGCAATGGTGTCTTCTGCGATGTAGTCCGACCAGTTGTAAATATTCAGCTTGCCGTCAGCCTGAGCCGTCGCCACGCCACCTATGAGGGCGGCAGTGGTCAAGGCCATTAATGTTTTCTGCATGGGACGCTTCATGGTCTCTCCTATTCAGACTCCAGCTTTATACCTGGTCTGATTTCTTGGGTTCGGCCGGGGCGGAACGCCACCGGCCATCGCTAATGGGGTCTTGTGAGTTACTGGCCTGACTTGATACGGGTCCAGACGCGAGTGCGGACACGTTCAATGTTGGGTGGTAGCTCAGCCAAGGTAAACAGTTTGTCTAGCGTCTCGTCACTAGGATAAACGCCAGGATCGTTCAGTACGCTGTCATCTATCATGGGCTTGGATGCCTTGTTGCCATTGGCATAAGCCACATAGTTGGAAATCTCAGCGATCACCTCTGGGCGGAGAATATAATTCAAAAAGGTGTAAGCGTTATCGACATTTTTTGCGTCGCGCGGCATGACCATCATGTCAAACCACATGGCGGCGCCTTCTTTCGGAATGACGTACTTGACCTCTTCGCCATTGCCGGCTTCCTCGGCCCGCGCGGCAGCCTGCAGAATGTCGCCCGACCAGCCTACAGCGACACAGATATCGCCGTTTGCCAGATCAGTAATGAATTTGGACGAGTGGAAGTAGGTAATGTACGGACGAACCGACATCATCAGTTCCTGCGCCTTTTCATAGTCCGCGGCATTGGTGCTGTTAGGATCCAGGCCTTGATAGAACAGGGCAGACGGGATGACCTCCGCGGGGGCATCAAGGAAGGCTACGCCACAGGACGCCAGTTTCTCCATGTTCTCTGGTTTGAATACCAGATCCCAGGAGTTAATCGGCGCGTCTTCGCCCAGCACTTCCTTAACCTTGGCTTCGTTGTAGCCAATGCCGGTAGTGCCCCATAGATAAGGAAAGGCGTATTGGTTGCCGGGGTCGTTGGTCTGGAGTGCCCGCAGAAGCGTTGGATCCAGGTTTTCCCAGTTTGGCAGCCTGCTGCGATCCATCGGAATAAAGGCCCCCGCCTTGATTTGCTTGCCGAGGAACTGGTTGGACGGTACGACGATGTCGAATCCCGAACTACCGGACAGCAGCTTGGCTTCCAGTACTTCGTTGCTGTCGAATACGTCATACACAACGCGGATCCCGGTTTCCTCCTGGAAGTTGGCCAGCGTATCTTCCGCGATGTAGTCCGACCAGTTGTATACGTTCACCACGCCTTCTGCCTGAGCCGCTACGCTGAAGGATACAGCGGTAGCGGTTGCGAGCAGTGTCTTGCCCAGATGCTTGATCATCTTTCAGCTCTCCATCCATTGTTTGGAAATGCAGTGTCGGGATGCTTTGGCGCCCCTTGGGTAAAACGTTCCTTGGCAAGCATAGTCAGTTGCAGGGCTGGGCGCTTAAACGCCCAGCTTTTCCGCCGTCTGGTCCAGCACAGTCCAGATCTTGCCAACCATCTCGTCGATTTCGGCTTTGCTGATTACCAGTGGCGGCGACATGATCATGGTATCGCCAACCGCACGCATCACCAGGCCGTTACTGACACAGAAATCGCGGCATAGAGATCCGGTTGATCCCTTGTCCGGGAAACGTTCCCGAGTCGCCTTGTCTTTTACCAGTTCGATTGCGCCGAGCAATCCAACACCGCGTACTTCGCCAACCAGACGGTGCTCCGCCAGCTCGGCAATCTTTTCTTGCAAGTACGGTGCCGCTTCTTGCTTGACGTAGTCGATCAGCTTCTCATCGTGCATGATCCGCAAATTTTCCAGGCCGACTGCCGCCGCTACCGGATGTCCGGAGTAGGTATAGCCGTGGAAGAACTCGCCGCCGTGCTCGATCATCGTGTCCGCTACGCGGTCACTGACGATCACGCCGCCCATGGGCAGATAGCCAGATGTCATACCCTTGGCAATCGGCATAAAGTCAGGCTTGAGATCATAGTATTGGCTACCGAACCATTCGCCGGTGCGACCAAAGCCGCAGATAACTTCGTCAGCAATCAGCAGAATGTCGTACTTGGCCAGGATGCGTTTGATTTCTGGCCAGTAGGTGTCTGGTGGAATGATGACGCCGCCAGCGCCCTGAATAGGTTCTGCAATGAAGGCGCCGACCTGGTCGATACCCAGTTCCTGAATCTTGGCTTCCAGCTGTTGTGCCGCCCAGATACCGAATTCGTCGGGGCTCATGTCGCCGCCTTCGCCGTACCAGTAAGGCTGCGGGATATGCACGATACCCGGGATCGGCAGGTCCCCCTGCTCATGCATGACCGACATGCCGCCCAGGCTGGCGCCGGCGACTGTCGAGCCGTGGTAGCCGTTGATACGGCTGATGATGGTCTTCTTGCTGCTTTTACCTTTCAGATCCCAATAACGGCGCACCATGCGCAGTACGGTATCGTTGGATTCTGAGCCTGAACCGGTAAAAAATACGTGGTTCATGTGCTCTGGGGCGATGTCGGCGATAGCCTTGGCCAGCTTGACTGCAGGCGGATTGGCGCACTGGAAGAAGCTATTGTAGTAGGGCAGCTGCAGCATCTGCTTGTAGGCGGCTTCAGCTAGCTCTTTGCGGCCATAGCCGATGCTCACGCACCACAGGCCAGCCATGCCGTCGAGTATCTTATTGCCCTCGCTATCCCACAGGTATACCCCTTCGGCACGCTCGATGATGCGCGTGCCGCGCTCGCCAAGCTCCTTGTGGTCGGTAAAGGGATGCAGGTAATGCGCTGTGTCCATGGCCTGTAGCTCGGCCGTACTTAGTTTGTGCTCACTGTTCATTCGGTACTCCTTATCTCCGTGCTGCCAAGCGGGCTGGCGCTTGGCAGACTCTGTAATGAAGCGGGTTAAACGCTCAGTAGCAGGAACTCACGTTCCCAAGAGCTGATGACCCGTTTGTAGTTTTCGTGTTCGGCGCGTTTGACGGCGACGTAACCTCGGCAGAACTTGCTGCCCAGGACGGCTTCCACATCCTTGCATTGCTCCATCCGCTCCAGCGCTGCCTCGAGGGTAAATGGCAGGCGCAGGTTGCGGCGCTCGTAGGCGCGGCCTTTAACCGGGGCTGATGGCGACATTTTGCCAACCATGCCGAGGTAGCCGCACAAGAGGCTGGCGGCAATGGCGATATAGGGGTTGGCGTCCGCACCGGGTAGACGGTTCTCTACACGGCGGTTTTGCGGGTTGGAATCCGGCACGCGTAACCCGGCGGTACGGTTCTCTTCACCCCATTCGACGTTAACCGGTGCCGAAGTATCGGGCAGGAAGCGACGGAACGAATTCACGTTGGGGGCGAACAGCGGCAGTATCTCGGGGATATAGCGCTGCAGGCCGCCGATATGATGCAGAAATAGCTCGCTCATGCTGCCGTCTTCGTTGGAAAAGACATTCTTGCCGGTCTTGCGGTCAATGATGCTCTGGTGCAAGTGCATGGCACTGCCGGGCTCATTGGTAATGGGCTTGGCCATAAAGGTGGCTGTGATGTCGTGCTTGAGTGCGGCTTCGCGCATGGTGCGCTTGAAAACCAGTACCTGGTCGGCCAAATGCAGCGGGTCACCATGACGGAAGTTGATTTCCATCTGGGCGGTGCCTTCCTCGTGGATCAGCGTATCCAGGTCCAGGCCTTGGGCCTCGCACCAGTCATACATATCCTCGAACAGCGGATCGAACTCGTTGGCTGCATCTATGGAGAATGACTGACGTCCGGTCTCCTGACGGCCAGAGCGACCCACCGGTGCCTGCAAGGGCAAATCAGGATCTTCGTTACGCTTGGTCAGATAGAACTCCATCTCTGGCGCTACTATTGGCTGCCAACCCTTTTCTTCATATAGCTTGAGTACGGTCTTGAGCACGTTGCGTGGCGACATCTCGATAGGGTTGCCCATCTTGTCGAAGCATTCGTGAATGATCTGTGCCGTAGGCTCAAGCGCCCACGGTACCAGGTAGATGGCGTTTTCATCCGGCTTACAGATTATGTCGATGTCGGCCGGATCCAGCAGGTCGTAATAGATGTCGTCTTCGACGTAATCACCGGTTACTGATTGCAGCAGAATGCTTTCGGGTAGGCGCATGCCTTTTTCCGAAATGAACTTCATCGTCGGGGCAATTTTCCCACGGGCGATGCCGGTCAGGTCGCTGACCATACACTCTACTTCAGTAATTTTGTGTTCTTTCAACCACGCTTCAATCTTGTTCATAATTGCCTCAGGAGTGCCGCGACGCACGGGCTCTGCAGGCGTCACCAAACGCCTGGAAAATGGATAGGTAAAAGGAGTTGTTCTTTACCTGCCATTCGGGATGCCACTGTACGCCGAGGGCGAAATTGGGTGCCTGGCGGACCGAGAATGCCTCGATCAGCCCATCGCTTGCTCTGGCTTCAGGCTGCAGCTCGGGCGCGAGTTTGTCTACACCCTGCGTATGCAGAGAGTTGACCTGCGCTGAGCTACAGCCTGCTATATCGTAGAGCAATCCTCCCGGTTCGACCTGAACCTCGTGGGATAAGCCATACTGAATGTCGACCGGCTGGTCTTTGGGCTCGCGGTGTTCGATATAGCCACCGACCTCATGCAGCCGTTGGTGCAGGCTGCCACCGAAGGCGACGTTCATTTCCTGAAAGCCGCGGCAAATCCCGAGTACCGGTACGCCGCGTGCTATTGCCGCCTTGATCAACGGCAGTGTGGTCGCGTCGCGCTTGGGGTCGTGTTTGGTGCCCTCTGCGCTGGCAGCGCCGTTATAGTGGTGCGGCTCGACGTTGGAGGGCGAGCCGGTGAACATGATGCCATCGAGCAATTCCAGCAGTTGCTCGGTATCCAGGGCGCTCCCTAAAGCCGGAATCAGCAGCGGCAGGCCATTGGCGCCATCGACGACGCCGAGGATGTATTTTTCACCAACAATGTTAAAAGGATGCAGGCCGATTTGCTCGGTGCAACAGGTAATGCCAATTAGTGGTTTGCGTTCGACGGACATAGCTGGAAGGGGTCCAAGGTCTGTGGTGAATAACTTACGCGAAATCATTGTTGTTCGATTTTTCATACAATAGCAATAAAAAATATTTAACACAAAACGCCAAAATCGAAGAACGAATCGCGCTGAGATGGAGCTCATAAATGGCTCTTGCGGCCTTATTTGGTGCAGTGTGCACCTATTATGTGCAGCTTTTGCTCTATTGACTCCATGCAGCCTTTCAGATTAACTCTGTCCTTGCGACTTTCGTGATTGATATATTTTACAAATATAGGTGACAACCCATGCAACCCCAAGCCGGAGCGGATGCTGTGACAGCGAACGAGCCCGTCAGCATCCAGGAAGCTGAGGCCTTTTTAGCCGAGCATCCGGAAATACACTTTATAGACCTGCTTATTGCAGACATGAATGGCATTGTGCGCGGTAAGCGAATTGATCGCTCTGCGCTGTTGAAGGCCTTTGAGAAAGGCATCGCTCTGCCAGCGTCGGTTTTTGCCTTGAATATTCAGGGCACGACAGTAGAAGAAACAGGACTGGGTCTGGAAATCGGTGACGCCGACCGGATCTGTTTGCCTATTCCGGGTACTCTTAATATAGAGCCCTGGCAGAAGCGGCCAACGGGTCAGTTGTTAATGACCATGTATGAGTTTGACCGCAAGACTCCCTTCTTCGCTGATCCCCGCTATGTATTGCAACGCATCGTCGAACGCTTTAAAGACCTCAAGTTGACCCCCGTATCTGCCTTCGAGCTGGAGTTCTACCTGATTGACCAGGAGAACCTCACCGGCCGGCCGCAGCCACCGCGCTCACCGATGTCTGGCAAGCGTCCCAACTCGGTTCAGGTCTATTCGATGGATGACCTTGACGAGTATGCAGAATTTCTTGAGGACGTCATCGAAGCTGCCCACGAGCAGGGCATCCCCGCTGACGCCATCGTGGCCGAATCGGCACCGGGGCAGTTTGAGGTGAATCTGCATCACGTGGATGATCCGGTTATCGCGTGCGATTACAACGTGCTGCTTAAACGGGTTATCAAGAACGTAGCTTACGACCATGAAATGGACACGACTTTCATGGCCAAGCCTTATTATGATCAGGCCGGTAACGGTATGCATGTGCATATCAGTCTGCTTGATGAGTTGGGGCATAATATCTTTTCGCCTAACCCCGACGGCACGCTCAGCGACAACCTGCGCTGGGCAGTAGGCGGCCTGTTGCAGACCTTGCCTGAGTACATGGCTTTCCTCTGTCCCAACGTCAACTCTTACCGTCGCTTTAGCCCGAGCTTCTTCGTGCCATGCGCGCCGACCTGGGGTATCGATAACCGCACCGTTGCTGTTCGGGTGCCGGGTGGCGAGCCTGAGGCCATGCGCATCGAGCACCGTCTGGCCGGGGCTGACGCCAACCCTTACTTGCTGATGGCAGCATTGCTTTCGGCAATTCATTACGGCATCAGTAATAAGGTTGAACCGCCGGAAATGACTGAGGGTAATGCTTATGATCAGCATGAAGCCTCATTGCCGACCAACCTGCGCGATGCCTTGCGCGCGCTGGAAACGTCGGAAGTGATGAAAGAGTACATCGGTGAGGAATACCTCGATGTGTTCGTGCTCTGCAAAGAGAGTGAGATGGAAGAGTTCGAGAAGACCATCTCCGATCTGGAATACATGTGGTATCTGCACACGGTTTAAGCAGTCGCTTAAAGCGGGTGACATTAGTAAAGACAATCCCGCCGCTTGGCGGGATTTTCTTATGGGCTGGGGAATGGCATGTCGATGAATGATTCCTGGTATCGCGCCAGTGTTGGCGATGTGACGCAGCGTGATGCCTTGCAGGGCGATATCACTACCGATGTTTGTATTGTAGGCGCAGGGTTTACTGGGCTCTCTGCCGCACTGGAGTTGGCCGAAGCCGGTGTGCGGGTCACGGTGTTGGAGGCTGAACAGGTTGGTTGGGGTTGTTCAGGCCGTAATGGGGGGCAGATTAACCCTGGGCTGGGCTGTGATCACGGCCGTGTCGTCGCCGAGCTTGGCGCGGACGATGCGCGTAAAGTCTGGCAGCTCACCCTCGATGGCGTTGAACTGCTGCGTAGTCGAGTGAAACGCCACAATATCGACTGCGACCTCAAGGCCGGCATTTTGCTGGTCGCAAACAAGGCGAGGCACGTTCCCGAATTGCAGAGCTGGCAGCATGAACTGGAAGCCTTAGGTTACGACCAGTTGGCGTTTTATGACCGCGATGCATTGCAGTCTCTGCTCAAGGCAGATTATCAGGCCGGTGTAATGGACTGGGGTGGTGGTGACTTGCACCCGCTGAAATATGCTCTTGGGCTGGCAAGCGCCGCCGAGGCTGCCGGCGCACAGATACTCGAACGTTCGGCGGTGCTCGGCTACGAAGAAGATGGCCGTACTGTAACCATTCGCACTGCTGCTGGTCAGGTGCATGCGCAGCATCTGCTTCTGGCTGGCAATGCCTATCTTGGCAAATTACTGCCCTGGTATCGCAAAGGCTTTATGCCGATTGGTAGTTACGTGGGTGCAACCAGGCCCCTGGGCGAGCTGGCCACGCAGTTGATACCGTCCCGTGCTGCCGTCTGCGATATGAATACGCTGATTGATTACTACCGCCTTAGTGCTGATAACCGGCTGCTATTTGGTGGTCGCGCCAGTGCGCGTGATGCTCAGCCGAACGCGTTGCGCGCAACCATGCGTGAGCGCATGGCGCTGGTTTTTCCGGCGCTGGCTGAAGAGGATTTTGAGTACTTGTGGGGTGGTCAGGTCGCGATGACGATGAGCAAGGCACCGGTTTTTGGTCGTCTGGGTCGGCGTACGCTTTTTGCGCAAGGGTACTCGGGGCAGGGCGTGGCGCTGGCGGGGATGGCTGGAAAGTTGATGGCGCAAACGGTGCAGGGCGACGCTGCTGGTTTTGATCTGATGGCGCGTGCGAAGCATTGGCCGGTGCCGCCGGGTGCCCCGTTACAGACTGCCATCAGAGCCTTGGCGCTGCTGTGGTATCGTCTGCAGGATAGCCGCTGAACGAGATTTTAATGAGCCGATCTGTCCCCAAACGCCGCGCCAGTAGTCAGGAGCGTATTGAGCGAATACTCCATGCCGCGCGGGAGTTGCTTGATCGGCAGGGCCTTGCTGACCTGTCGATCTATGCTATTGCCGAGCAGGCCGAGATTCCGCCTTCCTCTGTGTACCACTTCTTTCCGCAAACCGGTGATGTGCTCGTCGCTCTGGCGCAGCAGGTATTTGTCGAGCTGGATGCGCTTCTGCTGCAGCCGCTAGCGCCTGCGCCCGCGAACTGGATGGTCTTGGTCGCGGAGTTGGAACGGCGTTTTCAGGGCTACTACCAAAGCAACGCAGCGGCGCGCGAATTGTTATTGGGGGCACATGAACTCAGTGCCGTGCGCCAGGCTGATCGGCTGCATGATCGTCAGTTGGGTCGGCGCTTCCAGGACTGTCTTGAAGCGTTCTTCTCGCTGCCGGTGCTCCCTGCCGAGGTTGATATATTCACCTTGGCGATGCAGGCAGCAGACAAGCTGCTGGCGGTTGATTACCAGCAGCACGGCGAGTTGACACCGGCGATTTGTCAGGAAGCGACGCGCATGATGACGGCTTATCTGGGCCTGTACCTACCAGCCCTGTTGCCGCCAGCAAGCGAGGAGATGTCATGAGTTTGTTCAAACGTTTTGCCGAATGGCGTGAAGATCGCCAGTTGGCGGAGATGAATATCAGCCCTGAGTTGTGGCAGCAGGCTTTGGGCGACTGGGCAGTTTATCAAGGTCTAAGCGACGCGCGGCGTGCCAAGCTACAAGATCTGGCTCTGCGGCTACTACTGCGCAAGGATCTGCACGCGGCGGGGGATGCCGAGGCCAGTGATGAGCTCTGTTTGCGTATCGCCGGTATGGCGGTGGTGCCGGTACTGGAGCTTGGGCTGGACTGGTATGACCGTTGGCATACGCTGATTCTCTATGACGGCCCTTTTCGGGCCGAGCACAGCTGGCGAGATGAAGCGGGCGTGGTGCATGAGGGCGAACGTGCGCTGAGCGGTCAGGCCTGGCTGCGCGGCCCGGTGGTGCTGTCGCTGGCTGATGTTCAGTTGTCCGGTCAGCGTGATGGCTATAACGTGGTTATTCATGAGCTGGCGCATACTCTGGACATGCGGCATGACGGCGCCAATGGAGCTCCGCCTTTACACCACGGCATGAGTCCGGCGGCCTGGAAGCGCGATATGACTGCCGCCTGGGATGATCTGGGTCACCGCGCTGCGGCTGGTCAGCCACTGCCGATCGACGCCTACGCGCTGGAGGCGCCTGCGGAGTTTTTTGCGGTACTGTCCGAGACCTTTTTTGAGCGCCCGGCGCTGCTGCGCCATACTTGGCCAGAGGTTTACCAGCATCTGGCCGATTTTTATCGACAAGATCCGCTCGATAATGGCCGCCAAGCTTGATGGTTCTTGTGCATTCGTCTGCCGGGCTATTCGTTTCGCCTTGATGTAGCTGTTGTGGCAGATAAAAATCGATATATAAGTGTTGTTTTATTCATATTTGTTTTTTGGTTGATTGATTTGCCGATATTTATCGAATATAAAGAGTGAGATTTATTTACTCAATCAGGAGTGAGACATGCCCCGTACCGTCACTGTTGCTGCAACCCAGATGAGCTGTTCCTGGGATCGTGAGGCCAATATTGCTCAAGCTGAAAAGCTGGTGCGTGATGCTGCTGCGCAAGGCGCGCAGATCATCCTGATTCAAGAGCTGTTTGAAACCCCCTATTTTTGTCAAAAGCCCAACGCGGACTATTTACAGCTGGCGACAGCCGTCGACAACAATCCCGCCATCGCTCACTTCCAGGCCTTGGCGAAGGAACTGAGCGTGGTGTTACCAATCAGCTTCTTTGAGTTGGCGGGGCGTGCGCGCTATAACAGCATCGCCATTATTGATGCCGACGGCAGTAACCTGGGTGTTTACCGCAAGAGCCATATTCCGGACGGCCCGGGCTACCATGAAAAATACTACTTCAATCCCGGTGACACCGGTTTCAAGGTGTGGCAAACCCGCTACGCGAAGATTGGCGTGGGTATCTGCTGGGATCAGTGGTTCCCGGAATGCGCCCGCAGCATGGCGCTGATGGGAGCCGAGGTGCTGTTCTATCCGACCGCAATCGGCAGCGAGCCGCACGACCCCGGCATCAGTTCGCGTGATCACTGGCAGCGTGTGCAACAGGGGCATGCAGGCGCAAACCTGATGCCGCTGGTGGCCAGCAATCGCATTGGCAAGGAGGTGCAGGGCGACTACGACATCACCTTCTACGGTTCCTCGTTCATCGCTAACCAATTTGGTGAGAAGGTGCAGGAACTGAATGAAACCGACACCGGTGTGCTGGTGCAGGAGTTCGATCTGGATGCACTGGAACACATTCGCAGCGCTTGGGGCGTATTCCGTGATCGCCGGCCCAACCTGTATGGCCCGATTAAAACGTTAGACGGTTCACTGGAGTCCTGAACGCCCATGTATACCCTGCATAGCACACCTCGTCAGGATGGTTACTCCATGCCCGCTGAATGGGCACCGCATAGCCAGACCTGGATGATCTGGCCCGAGCGACCGGATAACTGGCGTGAGCAGGCTGCGCCGGCGCAGACGGCTTTTGCCGAGGTGGCCAAGGCGATTGCCGGCTTCGAACCCGTGACTGTTTGCGCCAGTGCGCAGCAGTATGCCGCTGCCGCGGCAGTGCTCGATCATCCAGGCATTCGGGTCATAGAGTTGAGCAGCAATGATGCCTGGGTGCGCGATACTGGCCCGAGTTTCGTGGTCAATGGTCAGGGTGGCCTGCGCGGCGTTGACTGGACCTTCAACGCTTGGGGCGGTGACAACGGCGGGCTTTATGCAGATTGGGCGCTGGATGATCAGGTGGCAGACAAGATTCTGGCGCTTGAGCGTTGCCCGCGTTATCGCACCGAGGGTTTTGTGCTCGAGGGTGGCTCTTTTCACGTTGACGGCGAGGGGACGCTGTTAACCACGGAGGAGTGCCTGCTTAACGCCAACCGTAATCCGCACTTACAGCGTGAAGAGATTGAACTCTTGTTGGCGGATCACTTGGGTGTGAGCAAGGTTATTTGGCTCCCATCCGGCCTCTACAATGATGAGACCGATGGGCACGTCGACAACTTTTGCTGCTTCGTCAGGCCCGGTGAGGTGTTGCTAGCCTGGACCGATGACGAGTCCAACCCCAATTACGATCGTTGCCAGGCTGCTGCCAGGGTGCTTGAAACTGAGCGTGATGCTCAGGGGCGGGAGTTGCTGGTTCATCGTATACCTATCCCGGGCCCCCTCTTTGCGACGCAGCAAGAGTGTGCCGGTGTGGCTGTTGTACCCGGCAGTCAGCCGCGTGACCCCGCAATTCAGCTGGCCGGCTCCTACGTCAACTTCCTTATCGTCAATGATGGCGTCGTTGCTCCTGCTTTTGACGATCCGCAGGATGAGGTGGCGCTGGAAATATTGCAGAGACTGTTTCCTGAACGGCGAGTCGTGACTGTGCCCGGGCGTGAGATATTGCTTGGTGGTGGCAATATCCACTGTATTACCCAGCAACAGCCAATATCAGGCTAGAAAACGGGAGTGGCGCACATACCCAGAACCGGTAGTGGAGCGACCACTGCCAGATGGGGCATAATCTTCCTTTCTTCACTAGCGCGGCAAGGGTGTCTTTTTGGCACTTGCTCAGGATGTTTCAACTTCCAGAAGGATTTTGCATGCGGTCTTCTCTTAGCTTTCCGTTCTCTCGTACCACTCTCGCACTCGGCTTGGCCGTTGCCCTTTCGGGTTGTGCTGGCATGAATGCAGCGACTAATGTCTCCAGCACTGAACCTTCTCGCCTGCAGGGCGAAATAACCAGTTCAAGCCCAATCAACGTTAATGATGGCTCGCGTTATCAGTCCTTTTACCTAAATCTTAAGGCGGGCGAGTTAGTTCGTGTGCGTCAGACTGGCGCGTTGGAAAATGCCGTCCTGACGCTGGTCGATGACAGAGGTCAACTTGTAGGAGGTCCAAGCCAAGGGTCTCTGCACCTGGCTCCGGAAACAACGGGCAAGTATCGACTGGGTGTTAGTGGTGGCTCGGATAATGGTTATGGTCCATTTACGCTAGAGCTGGATACGATTACCGCACAAAATGGCGGCGATCTGCAGGTTGATGAATCTGTATTCGGTCTGTTGTCTCGTAATCAAAACGCCAACGACTACCAGCTCACTGTTGGCGAGGCGGGGCTGTATGAGATCAACCTGGGATCAAGTGAGCTTGATACTGTCCTCAAGCTCAGCGGTGGTGGCCTGGAGTTGGAAAATGACGATACTGCCCAGTCAACCGACTCACAGCTGGTAACACAATTGCAGCCAGGTATTACTTACACAGTTACCGCCACCGCTCTAGATCAGCCACCGGAAGGTACTTACGATTTGCAGGTTGGTCGCAAGGCATTACCTGAGGGGGTGGAGCTAACCAACGGTGGTGAAATTAGTGTAGGTCAGACCATTAACGGTTTGGCCGATAGCGGTGAGAAGCATTACCGGATAAACATCACCGAACGCGCTCTGCTCCGTGTCAATATGAGTTCCAGTGATGTGGATAGCTACCTGAAGCTGCAAGGCCCGAGTGTTAATGCTGAGGATGACGATAGCGGCGATAATTATGATGCCCAAATTACCGCGTTGGTTCAGCCCGGTAATTATCGTATCTCCGCGTCTACCGTGAACGGCGCCGCAGGCTTGTTTACGCTGACCAGCTCTGTGCGGGCGGTCAGCAGTCGAAGTGACCGCGTTCGCCCTGGAGAAGCGGTAGCCGGACGTTTGCGCGGTGACCAAGGTAGCCAGGTCACGCTGGTCATCAGCGAGCCGGGTTTTTACCAAGTTGATCTGGTCTCATCCGACTTTGATGCCGTGCTGCACATGGAAGGTCAAGGTATGGATCTTGAGGATGACGATGGTGCCGGTGGTACCAACTCGCGTATCGGTCGTTATCTGGACGCTGGCAGCTACCGTTTGACGGCCAAGTCTTATGAAAACGGCAAAACAGGTGACTATGTGTTGTCGGTCGAGCAGACAGACGAGGGCTAGTTGTTAGCCATTAAAAAGCCCGCCGAACGTATGTCCGGCGGGCTTTTTTGTGCGCAGTAACAAGTGGCGCCGCTTGGCGCGGCGCACTTTAGTCAGCGGTTTAGCTGCTCGCGGCCACGCGTTACCGCAGCGAGCACCTGAGCCGGTGCTGTTCCGCCGATATGGTCGCGCGCGTTTACCGACCCCTCCAGCGTCAATACCTCAAATACGTCCTGTTCAATCTGGTCGCTGAACTGGCGTAGCTCTGCCAAGCTCATTTCTGCCAAGTCTTTCTTGTGGTCTACACCGTACTTGACCGCGTGACCTACGATCTCGTGGCAGTCCCGGAATGGCAGGCCTTTACGCACCAGATAGTCGGCAAGGTCGGTCGCGGTTGAGAAGCCGCGCAGTGCTGCTTCACGCATAACCTCTACGCGTGGCTGGATGGCCGGGATCATGTCGGCGAAGGCGCGCAAGCTGTCACGCAGGGTATCGACCGCATCAAACAGCGGCTCTTTGTCTTCCTGGTTGTCCTTGTTGTAGGCCAGTGGCTGGCTTTTCATCAGGGTCAGCAGGCCCATCAGGTGACCGTAAACACGCCCGGACTTGCCGCGCACCAACTCAGGGACGTCCGGATTTTTCTTCTGCGGCATGATCGAGGAGCCGGTGCAGAAGCGGTCGGGCAGTTCTATAAAATTGAATTGTGCGCTGGTCCAGAGCACCAGCTCTTCAGAGAAGCGTGACAAGTGCATCATTGCTAGAGCAGCAGCAGCGCAGAATTCGATGGCAAAGTCGCGGTCGGATACCCCGTCCAGCGAGTTGCCGGAAACGGCGTCAAAACCGAGTAGCTCGCAGGTGATATTGCGGTCAATCGGATAGGTGGTACCGGCGAGTGCCGCGCTACCCAGAGGCATGCGGTTGACGCGCTTGCGGCAGTCCAGAAGACGCTCACGGTCACGGCTGAGCATCTCGAACCAGGCCAGCAGATGATGGCCGAAGGTCACTGGCTGTGCGGTTTGCAGGTGAGTAAAGCCGGGCATAATGATCGCATTGTGGCGCTCAGCCTGGTCGAGCAGGCCGGTTTGCAGTCGCGCGAGCTCAACCAGGATGATGTCGATTTCTTCGCGCAGCCAAAGGCGAATGTCGGTTGCTACCTGGTCGTTGCGTGAGCGTCCGGTATGCAGCTTCTTGCCGGTGATGCCGATACGGTCGGTCAGCTGGGCTTCGATGTTCATGTGCACATCTTCCAGCTCGACACGCCAGTCGAACTGGCCGTTTTCAATGTCAGTCTGGATCGCGCGCAGGCCTTCGATAATGGTGTCGCGCTCGGCATCGCTGAGTACGCCGACTTGAGCCAGCATGGTGGCGTGGGCGATGGAACCCTGGATGTCGTGCTTGTAAAGGCGCTTGTCGAAATCCACCGAGGCGGTAAAGCGGGCGACGAAGGCATCAACCGGTTCGCTGAACCGGCCACCCCAGGATTGATTTGTTGTCTGGTCTTGGCTCATATGTCGGTTTTTCCGCGGCAAGTAAAAGCCCATAGCATATCATTTCACGCTTGCGCGATGGCGTCCGGCTGGCAGACACTTGGGTAATGAAGAACGGATTCTGGTCCTTGCTCAAGCAACCTTATGCCGGGGAAGATTTTTTCCTCCCCGACCTGTGCTCGTCTGTTGCCGTTTTTACCCTGGTGGTGTTGGCGCAACTGGTGGTGCTGGTCTGGGTTTTGGCGCAGCCGGCAGTAGATGGCTTCAACTGGCTGGGGCTGGCAATGGCCTCTTTGTTCGTACAATGGGTGGTATTGCTCTCGGCGGCGTTGCTTTGTCGCCTGCGCAGCTGGATGCAGCGCCGACCGCTGGGGTTGGCGATTGCGGCTTGCTTTGCCGTGGTCGTGGGATTGACGCTCGGCTTTACGGTAATAGGTGACTGGATTGTCTATCGTGGTATGTCAGGCCCCTTTCACTGGCAAACCGAGCAATTGCTCCGCCACGGCGTGATCGCGCTGATCATGACCAGTCTACTGCTGCGTTATTTTTATTTGCAGCAGCAGTGGCAGCGCCAAAGTCAGGCCGAGTTGCGTTCTCGCCTGCAGGCGCTGCAATCGCGAATCCGTCCGCACTTTCTGTTCAACAGCCTCAACAGCATAGTCAGCCTTATTGCCAGCGACCCGGACAAGGCGGAGCAGTCGGTGCTGGATCTTTCCGATCTTTTTCGTGCCAATCTGGGTAGTGCCGACAGTCTGGCGACCTGGGCTGAGGAGCGACGCTTATGCGAAGGCTATTTACGTATAGAACAGTACCGTCTGGGCGACCGTATGCGCGTTATCTGGCACGTGGCGTCCTTGCCGGATGCCACACCCATGCCATTGTTGACGTTGCAGCCCCTGCTGGAGAACGCCATTCTGCATGGGCTGCAACCGCGACTTGATGGCGGCGAAATTGTTATCACTGCCGAGTACGCCGATCAGCAGGTTGAACTTATGGTGCGTAACACCTGTCCTGAAGAAACGGGCAATCATCAGGGTGCGCGGATGGCGATGGAGAATATCCGTGCACGCTTGCAGACGCTGTTCGGTGAAGAGGCTAAGGTCGAGCTTTGGCGTGAGGGCTCATGCTTCTTCAGCAGGCTGGTCTATCCTTGTAGGCAAACGTCTTCACTACAGCAGAGAAGTCATTGAGGCATGAAAGTACTGATCGCTGACGATGAACCCTTGGCGCGCGAGCGCCTGGCCCGGCTGGTTAGCGCGCTGCCTGGCTATCAGGTCCTGCCAGATATGGCCAGTAATGGTCACGAGACTCTGCGCTTGGTAGCAGAGTTGCGGCCGGATATCCTGCTGCTGGACATTCGCATGCCTGGCCTGGATGGCTTGCAAGCGGCCGCAAAGCTCTGTGAAAGCAGTGACGCGCCCGCCGTGGTCTTTTGTACCGCGCATGGTGAATACGCACTGGATGCATTCGCGGTCAGCGCGGTGGGCTATCTGCTGAAACCGGTGCGTAGCGAAGATCTGGCCAGCGCGCTGGCCAAGGCACAGCGGCCTAATCGCATGCAACTGGCGAGCCTTGGCAAAGCCAGTGACCAAGGTGAAACCGGGCAGGCGCGTAGTCACATCAGCGCACGTACACGTAAGGGTATTGAACTCATCCCGATTGAGGATGTGCTCTATTTTATTGCCGACCACAAGTACGTCACCTTGCGCCATCTCGGCGGCGAGGTCCTGCTTGACGAGCCGCTAAAGTCGCTGGAAGAAGAGTTTGGCGACGAGTTTGTCCGTATTCATCGCAACGCACTGGTGGCGCGCCGGCGCATCGAATGCCTTCAGCGCACGGCCATGGGCCATTCCGAATTACGCCTGAGGGATCTTGAGGGCGAGACTCTGACGGTCAGTCGCCGCCACGTGCCGGGGGTGCGCCGTTTGATGGATCATCTGCAAAAGTGATGCGTCAGCGACCCGCATGGATGCCCGGAAGGTCATGGCGTATCATGCAGGTTGGTTTTTAATGAGAATCCCATGACTCGACATCTGCGAATTGCCACCCGCAAGAGCGCTTTGGCCCTGTGGCAGGCCGAATACGTCAAAGCGCGCCTCGAACAACTCGATCCTTCCGTGCAGGTTAGCCTGGTGCCCATGGTCAGCCGTGGCGATCAGCTACTTGACTCGCCGTTAGCCAAAATTGGCGGTAAGGGCCTGTTCGTCAAGGAGCTGGAAACGGCGATCATCAATGACGAAGCCGATCTTGCCGTGCACTCCATGAAGGATGTGCCCATGCAATTTCCCGAAGGCCTTGGGCTTTATGCGATTTGCGAGCGTGAAGATCCGCGCGATGCCTTTGTGTCGAATCATCACGACAAGGTTGATGCGATGCCGGCAGGCAGTGTCGTCGGGACTTCCAGTTTGCGGCGGCAAGCGCAGCTGATGGCGCGTCGCCCAGATCTGACAGTGCGTTTCTTGCGCGGCAACGTGAATACGCGTCTGGCCAAGCTGGATGCTGGCGAGTACGACGCGATCATTCTGGCCGCGGCCGGTTTGATGCGCTTGGGTTTTGATTCCCGCATACGTTATGCCATGCCGCCGGAAGAAAGTTTGCCGGCCGGTGGCCAGGGCGCAGTCGGCATTGAGTGTCGCACCAGCGATACGCAGTTGCATGCGCTGCTGGCGCAGATGAACGATGAAGACAGCGCGTTGCGTGTGCGCGCGGAACGAGCGTTGAATACTCGCCTTAACGGCGGGTGTCAGGTACCCATCGCCTGCTATGCCGAACGTGCCAATGGGGAAATATGGCTGCGTGGGCTGGTTGGCGATCCGGATGGAACCCGCCTGCTCCGGGCTGAAGCGGTTGGAGCCGAGTCCGATCCTGAAGCATTGGGTATTTCGGTCGCCGAGGATTTGCTTGGCCAAGGCGCGCAAGCCATCCTCGACGCCGTCTATGAAGGTGAGCCGCCGCGGTGAGTAAGTCCGTGTTGCTCACTCGTCAGCAGGAGGATAATCAGCGGCTGGCCGAACAGCTCCAGCAGCAGGGTGTTAGCAGTGAAAGCCTGCCACTACTGGAGCTTGCGCCCCTCACTGAGACGGGCGAACAGCGTCGGTTGATGCTCGAGCTTGACCGCTATCAGGTGGTTATCGTCGTCAGTCGGCTGGCGGCGATCCTGGGTCTGCAGCGACTGGATCAGTATTGGCCGCAGACGCCGGTCGGTATCGACTGGCTGGCGGTGGGCCCCGGCAGTGCCAAGCCGCTGCAGCAGTTTGGTTTGCCGGTGCAGTTGCCAGGTGATGGTCAGGACAGCGAAGCATTGCTGCGGTTGCCGCTATGGCAGGCGCATTTTTCTCGTGCGGACCTTAAGGTCTTGATATGGCGTGGCCTGGGTGGTCGCGAGCATCTCGCCGATCAGGTTCGCGCTGCAGGCGGTAAGGTCGACTATCTTGAACTCTATGAGCGGCGCGTCGCAGAAGGTTTGTCTAGCGGGCTGTCGCTCATGGCTGCGCGGGGCGTTGGTGGAATAGTGGTGCTCAGTAGCCAGTCGTTACTGTATTGGCACGAGGCGGCGGGCGCCGACTGGGAGCGCCAGCGCAATTGGCGCTGCTGGGTGCCGAGTGCCAGGGTTGCGGCACAGGCCACTGACCTTGGGTGTCACGATGTAGTAATCTGCAAGGGTGCAGATGATGCAGCCATCGTCGAGGCTGTGCGGGCACACCCGCTGAAGGACTAAAGGGGAAAGGCGTGGAACCAACAGAATCGAATAACAAAACGGATAACGGCACAGCGTCGAGCGCTGCAGAACCATCATCTGCACCAGCGGCCTCGAATGACAAGGCAGAGTCGAAGACGTCTGCGTCCGCGGCCAAGCCGGATGCCGTTCGTAAGCCAGCCAAGCCTGGCGTGCCGCCCAGGGCCAAATCTCCCGGTAATGGGCGGGGGCTAGGCTGGTTGGCACTGTTGGTTGCTCTTGTAGCTCTTGGCTTTAGTCTGTGGCAGTGGCAGCAGCGCCAGGCACAGCAAGTGCAGATGCAAGTCTTGCTCGAGCAAGTGCAGGCGGGCGGTGAGCAGCGCTTGCAGCAAATGAATGGCCGCCTGGAAGGCGTGCCACAGGGCGATGACTGGCAGTCCATGCAGCGGCTGGTAGCAGAAATGCAGCGCAGTCAGCAAGCCATCGGCGAGCGACTGGATATATTGCAGGGTGATGGTCGAGAAGACTGGAAGCTGGCTGAAGCTCAATATCTGTTGCGCCTGGCTTCGCTGCGCTTGCTGGCGGTGCAGGATGTAAACGCGGCGCGCGAGCTGCTGGGTACGGTAGATGGCATCCTCAAGTCGATGCCGGACAGTGGGCTCTACGGCGTTCGTCAACAGTTGGCGCAATACCAGGCACAGCTTGAAGGTCTACCGGAGCTGGATCGTCCTGGTGTCTTTCTGCGTCTTGCCGCGCTGCGTGACCAGGTTGAGCGCTTGGTGCTGTTACCGGTCCCCGAGTTTGATCCGGATGAAGTTTCAACTGAAGAAGAATACGCTGATCGCCTGCAGCGCCGCGATCGTTGGGATCGCGTGCTGATGCGCCTGGAGCGCTATGTCAGGGTTGATTTCCAGCGCGGCAAGGTGATTACGCCTCTGCTGGACGAAGCTGAGATGCAGCGCGTCCAGCGCACCTTGCAGTTGACCATGGAGCAAGCTCAATGGGCGGCCCTGCGCGGCGAGACTGAGGTGTATCAAGCTAGCCTGACACAGGCTGAAAAGATGTTGTCGCAGTATTTCGAGCTGAAAAATTCGCAGGTTCAGGGCATGCAGAAGCAATTGCAGGAGCTGCATGAGCAGGCGGTGAGCTTGAATCCGCCTGAGTTGGCGCCGCTGCAGCAAAGCTTGGCTACTTATATTCAGAATCGACGTTCTGCCTCTGCGGCTAAACAGTCGGAGGCCGGCGATGAGTAAAAGCTATATAGCGGTTCTCGCTGTTCTGCTGGTGGCGGCTTTATTGGGCATGGCGATCGCGGAAGATCCTGGGTATTTGTTGATTGCCTGGCGTAATGTCTCGATTGAAACCAGTATTTGGGTTGGTTTTGGCTTTCTGCTGGCGCTTTGCCTACTGATCTTGCTGGTGCGGGCGGTGATCCGCGTGATTAATGCCTCGGGACGCCGCATCAACCCCTGGTCGCAGCGCAACCTTCAGCAGCGAGCCAACGTGGTGGCGACTCGCGGGTTACTGGAGTTTGCGGAAGGGCACTGGAAGTCAGCGCTGCGGCTGTTGAAAAAATCCGCACCGCATGCTGAATTGCCGTTGATCAATTACCTGGTTGCTGCCAGAGCTGCGCAGGAGATGGAGGACTATAGTGAGTGCGACAGCCTATTGCGCGAGGCCTACGAAACGACCCCCAAGGCTGATGTTGCCATTGCTATAACCCAGGCGCAGTTGCAGATCGCTCGAGGCCAGCTTGAACAGGCGCTGGCGACCCTTACTCGGTTGCGCAAGGATCATCCCAAACACCTTTATGCGCTCAAACTGATGAGTCAGGTGTATTTGCGTCTGGAGGATTGGGAGCGTCTGCTTGAGTTGTTGCCAGAGTTACGTAAGCAGCAGGTGCTTAAGGCGGCCGATCAGGATGCGTTGGAGTATCAAGTTCACAGCGCTCTGCTGCAGCAGGCGGGCCAGCGCGCCGCACCTGCCGATGTGAACCCGGCCAGCCTGGTTATCGCTGCGTGGGAGCAGATGCCCAAGCGTATGCACGACGATCCCCTGGTAGTGGAAGCGTACTGTCTTCAGTTGCGCGCCAAGGGTAGCGATGTATTGGCTGAGGAAGCGCTGCGAAAAGCTTTGCAGAGCAGTTACAACGACCGGCTGATGAATTTGTATGGTTTGCTGCAAGGTCGCGACGCTGCGCGTCAGCTGGCTACAGCAGAACAATGGTTGCAGAGTCATCCGAATAACGCGACCTTGCTTTTGGCCGCGGGACGTCTGGCTCAGCGAAACAGCTTGTGGGGTAAGGCAAGGGATTATCTGGAAGCCAGCTTTGCCAGTAAGCGCGATATCCAGACTTGCGCCGAGTTAGCGCGTTTACTGGATCGCATGGGCGATAGTGCCGGAGCTCAACGCACTATCCGGGACGGTTTTGAGATACTCGAGGATCACTTGCCGGCGCTGCCGCTCCCGTCTTCGGTCTGACTCTGCGGGTTGTGCGCTTGGAGTGTCTTTAGTCCGCGATTCAGCACTTCACGCGCATGGTTTGCCTCGGGGCCAGAGACGAAGCAAACATGCAGTGTGAGTTCAGCCAACGGCATGGGGTGATATGTTAGTGCTGTCGGGCTTTGACGTAGTTCGGGGTCATTTTCCAGCCAGTACGCCATGACCTCGCTATCGATCACGGCGAAGTCGATGCGCCGGTACAGTAGTTTTAGCAGGTTGAGTCGATCGCTCGCCGCCTTTTCAACCTGTAGTTTTCCTTCAGACACTTTTTGGTCAAACTCGGGAGAGTTGTTGTAACCGCTGACAACGCCAATTTTATAATCGGCAAGATCGTCAATGCTATTCCAGCTAAGCACACTGTCCTGGCGCTGAGCCATGACCAATAGGCTGGTGCCGAGGCTTTCCGAGTAATTGCAGCTTGCACCTTGTGAGCGGTATACCGGGAAGTAGCCAGTCTGCGCGGAAAGCGTCTGTGCTGACTTTATAGCCCTGTTCCAAGGCATGAAATTGACCTTTAGGGGCTGTCCTTGGCTCATCAGTGCCTGCCTGATGAGCTCGATATTGACTCCCTGTCCAGGCCGGCCGGCGCCGGTATAGGGTGGCCACTCGAGGGTGTTCAACTCTATCGCTGAAGCGGGTAATGTCGTCAGCCATAGGTTGAGAGCGCACAGGGTCAGGAGTTGGCGCATGATTCCTCTTGGCTGACAGGTTTAGCCTAACCATCTTTCATGCCAGTGTATGTGCGGACCCGCTAACTGTCATCCTATGCTTCAACGCGGCGCGTACGCAAAGGCGTCAGCGTGCATTTGCGTCGCTGGCATGCCTGCGTCTACCAGGGCATCCAGGGTGGCATACACCATCGCTGGGGAGCCGCTGACAAAAAAACGGTAACCCGCCAAGTCGGCGATGTCTTCGCAGATTGCCTGATGCAGTAGCCCTTCTCTTCCTGTCCAATCAGCCTGGTCACTGACAACCTGATGCAGATGCACGTTGGGCTGTGCTTGCCACTGTGACCAATGCGGCGCTTGATAGAAATCGGCACTATGCCGTACGCCCCAGTAAAGATGGATTGGCTGTTTGAAGCCTTGGTTCAGGCAGGACTCGATCAGGCTTTGCATCTGAGCCAAACCAGTACCCGCAGCAATTAGTACTAGCGGCTGGTCCGGCAATACGCGAGCGCATGCATCTCCGAAGGGCGCTTGAACGCGAGCAATACGGTGTTTTTGCAGGTACTCAATCACGGCGTGAGTGACTGGGTCACGATTCAGTATGTGTAGCTCAAGAGTGCGCTCCTCTTGAGGTGCTGACGCGATGGAAAACGCCGCAGGTTCTGCGCCGTCGCGCTCCAGCAAAAGATACTGACCGGCGTGATAGCGCAATGGCTTGCCTGCGGGCAGGCGCAGGCGCACGCGCCAGACATCGGCGCCAATGTTGACGCACTCGCTGACCTGGCAGGCGAGCTCTCGCACTGGTAGCTCGCCTGGGGCAAGTATCCCCTCCCATTGCAGCTCACAGTCGCTTGTGGGCTCTGCCACGCAGGTATAGATGTCGCCGCTATCGGTATGGCTGCCATCGGCAAGCATAACGCTGCCGCTTAACAGGGTCGCACCGCAAACATGGCAGTTGCCGTTGCGGCAGCTCTGCGGGGCGTCAAAACCCAGCCGCCGTGCGGCATCCAGAATGCGCTCGCCGGGTTGGATGTCCAGGGTCAAGCCTGAAGGTTGTAGCGTGACTATCATTAAGTTCTCAACAAGGTCTCATCAATCGATGCCCAGCTCTGTCCATAGAGCATCGATGCGTTGTTTTACGTTCTCATCCTGGTGAATCGCGGTGCCCCATTCGCGACTCGTTTCGCCTGGCCACTTGTTGGTGGCGTCCAGCCCCATCTTGCTGCCAAGACCGGAAGTGGGGGAGGCAAAATCGAGATAGTCGATTGGCGTATTGTCGATCATCACGGTGTCACGCTTGGGATCCATGCGTGTGGTGATGGCCCAGATAATATCGTTCCAGTCGCGAATGTTAATATCGTCGTCAACTACGATCACAAATTTGGTGTACATGAACTGGCGCAGGAAGCTCCAGACGCCCAGCATCACCCGCTTGGCGTGGCCCGGGTACTGTTTTTTTATCGACACCACCGCCATGCGGTAAGAGCAACCTTCGGGCGGCAGGTAGAAGTCGGTGATCTCGCTGAACTGCTTCTGCAGCAGCGGTACGAAAACCTCGTTCAGTGCAACGCCGAGTACCGCAGGTTCATCCGGCGGCCGGCCAGTATAGGTACTGTGATAGATCGGCTTTTCGCGCTGCGTTATGCGTTCAATGGTAAATACCGGAAAGCGATCAACCTCGTTGTAGTAGCCGGTGTGATCGCCAAAAGGGCCTTCATCGGCCATCTCGCCGGGGTGTATGACCCCTTCGAGTACGATTTCTGCACTGGCGGGTACCTGAAGATCACTGCCGCGGCATTTGACCAGTTCGGTACGCTGTCCGCGTAGCAGGCCAGCAAAGGCGTATTCCGACAGGCTGTCTGGCACCGGGGTAACGGCGCCGAGTATGGTTGCCGGATCGGCGCCCAGGGCCACTGCAATCGGGAAGGGTTCGCCAGGGTGCTTCTCCTGCCACTCCTTGAAGTCGAGCGCGCCGCCACGGTGGCTTAGCCAGCGCATGATGACCTTGTTGCGCCCTATCACCTGCTGGCGATAGATGCCCAGGTTCTGGCGTTCCTTGTGGGGCCCCTTGGTGATCACCAGTCCCCAGGTAATCAGCGGTCCAGCGTCGCCTGGCCAGCAGGTCTGCACCGGGATCCGGCCAAGGTCGACGTCGTCACCCTCGAACACGGTCGCCTGGCACGGCGCGTCGCGCACTACCTTGGGGGCCATGTTGATGATCTTTTTGAAGATCGGCAGTTTGGACCAGGCGTCTTTCAATCCCTTTGGCGGATCGGGTTCTTTCAGAAAAGCCAGCAGCTTACCGATTTCACGCAGTTCACTGACGCTCTCTGCACCCATGCCCATGGCGACACGCTCAGGCGTACCGAACAAGTTGCCGAGTACCGGCATGTCATAACCTGTGGGGTTTTCAAATAGTAATGCGGGGCCGCCCTTGCGCAGCGTGCGGTCGCAAATTTCAGTCATTTCCAGGATTGGAGAGACTGGAGTCTGAATGCGCTTGAGTTCGCCGCGCTGTTCCAGGCCCTTGATGAAATCACGTAAATCGGAGTATTGCATCTGAGCTTCAAGCCTCAAGCGGCAAGCGGCAAGCTGTTTGAGGCCAGCTTGCCGCTTGGAAGTTTGACCTGCTGCCATTTCGCCAACAGAACGGCGGCAGAAACAAGGCAAAGCGCTACAAGCCTGTGCGGTCCGCTTGAGGCTTGTAGCTTACAGCTGAGGGTTAGTTCTTGCTGCGCTTCATCGATTGGAAGAATTCGTCGTTGGTCTTGGTGTCTTTCAGACGGTCCAAGAGGAATTCAATCGCGGCAACTTCATCCATGGAGTGCAGAATCTTGCGCAGAATCCACATGCGTTGCAGCTCATCTTCGCTAGTGAGCAGCTCTTCACGGCGAGTGCCGGAGCGGTTGATGTTGATCGCAGGGAAGGTGCGTCGCTCGGCAATCTTGCGATCCAAATGGATCTCCATGTTGCCGGTACCTTTGAATTCCTCGTAGATGACTTCGTCCATCTTCGAGCCAGTATCGACCAGTGCGGTGGCGATAATGGTCAGGCTGCCGCCTTCTTCGATGTTGCGCGCAGCGCCAAAGAAACGCTTTGGCTTCTCTAGGGCGTGGGCGTCGACACCACCGGTAAGCACCTTGCCGGAGCTGGGGATTACGGTGTTGTAGGCACGAGCCAGACGGGTAATGGAGTCGAGCAGGATGATGACATCTTTCTTGTGCTCAACCAGGCGTTTGGCCTTTTCGATCACCATTTCGGCTACTTGTACGTGGCGACTTGGTGGCTCATCAAAGGTAGAGGCAACCACTTCGCCGCGCACAGTGCGCTGCATCTCGGTTACTTCTTCCGGGCGCTCGTCGATCAGCAATACGATCAGGTGGCACTCGGGATTGTTGCGTGCGATGTTCGAGGCGATGTTTTGCAACATCAGCGTCTTACCTGCTTTGGGCGGTGCCACCAGCAGGCCGCGCTGGCCTTTGCCGATCGGCGCACACAAGTCGATGATGCGGGCCATGAGGTCTTCAGTGGCACCGTTACCGGCTTCCATGACCAGGCGCTCATCAGGGAAAAGCGGGGTAAGGTTTTCGAACAGAATCTTGTTCTTGGTGTTTTCCGGGCGATCGAAGTTGATCGAATCGACCTTCAGTAGCGCAAAATAGCGCTCGCCGTCTTTGGGCGGGCGGATCTTGCCGGCGATGGTGTCGCCTGTGCGCAGGTTGAAGCGACGGATCTGGCTGGGCGAGACGTAGATGTCATCAGGGCCAGCCAGGTAAGAAGAGTCAGCTGAGCGCAGAAAGCCAAAACCGTCTTGCAGGATTTCCAGGACACCATCGCCATGGATATCTTCGCCACTTTTCGCGTGTTTTTTCAGAATGCCAAAGATCACATCCTGTTTTCGCGAGCGACCCATGTTTTCCAGGGCCATCTGGTTAGCGATTTCGAGCAGTTCGGTAATGGGTTTTTGTTTGAGTTCAGTCAGGTTCATAGGGTCGGTGAGCAATAGTTTTGTCGGCAGGATAGGGTTGGTTTTCGGCCGCCATTTGGAATGGGGCGATGAGTTGGCTGTAGAAAAAATGAGCCACTGTCGCAGGGGGCGACCGGAAGTTGGAAAGCAAATCTAGCACCGCTTTGCCGCGGAGTCTAGGTTTTAGCAGAAAAATGCGCCCCAGCTTTTTTGGGCTGGGGCTGAGACATCAGATATTGCTGTCGAGGAAGGCTGCCAACTGAGATTTGGACAGAGCGCCGACCTTGGTCGCTTCGACATTGCCGTCCTTGAACAGCATTAGCGTCGGGATGCCCCGTACGCCATACTTAGGCGGTGTGTCGGTATTCTCGTCGATGTTCAGCTTGCAGATTTTCAGCTTGCCGTTGTAGTCCTTGGAAATCTCGTCCAGAACCGGGGCAATCATCTTGCAGGGGCCACACCATTCTGCCCAGTAATCAACCAGGACGGGGGTGTCAGACTTGAGCACTTCTTCTTCGAAGCTGCCGTCTGTGACATGCACTATCAAATCGCTCATGCGTTTCTCCAAGGGTTTTAAAATACATAATTGGCCCATCATAGCACCACCCAAGCGCGAAGCGGAAGCTGATGGATTCTATGCTCCGTGAAGCTTGCGCAGCAGACAACTGTCACCTCGCGGGTGGTAGAATCGGGACACAACCGACTTAAGGGACAACTGCATGGCTGATTCACATCAGAACGATTTCTCGTTGATAGCGGCGATTGACCTGGGCTCCAACAGCTTTCACATGGTGTTGGCTCGGGTTGATCAGGGCGAGATACGCATTCTGGAGCGCCTGGGTGAGAAGGTGCAGTTGGCGGCGGGACTGGATGAGAACCGCATGCTCAGCGAAGAGGCTATGCAGCGGGGTCTTGACTGTCTCCGTCGTTTTGCACAGTTGATCAACGGGCTGCCATCGGGCGCGGTCCGTATTGTCGGCACTAACGCGCTACGTGAAGCGCGTAATCGTGGTCAGTTCATTCGGCAGGTGCAGCAGATTCTTGGCCATCGCGCAGAGGTGGTTTCTGGTCGGGAGGAGGCCCGTCTGATTTATCTCGGGGTATCGCATACATTGGCCGACGACTCCGGTCGTCGCCTGGTTGCGGATATTGGCGGCGGAAGCACTGAGTTTATTGTCGGTGAACGTTTTGAGTCGCTGCTGCGTGAAAGTCTCAATGTCGGTTGTGTATCTTTCAGTCGGCACTTTTTTGCTGACGGCAAGATTACTGCCGCGCGCTACAGTCAGGCGTATACCGCAGCGCGGCTGGAGTTGATGAATATTGAGAAAGCCATCCATCGGCTCGGCTGGACCGAGGCAGTGGGTGCCTCGGGTACGATTCGCACTATTGGTCAATGCATTCAAGCCGCCGGTAAAGGTCAGGGCGAGGTGACCCGTGAGGGGCTGCAATGGCTCAAGCGCAAGGTGCTGAAGGCAACGCATGTTGAAAAACTGGATATTCAGGGCCTGAAGGCTGACCGTCAGCCTATCTTGCCGGCGGGACTGGCTATTTTGGAAGCGATGTTTGATGCCTTGGGTATTGAAAGCATGGCGCACTCAGAGGGGGCCTTGCGTGAAGGCGTGCTCTATGACTTGCTGGGTCGTCAGCAGCACGAGGACGTTCGCGAGCGGACGCTCAGTGCATTGATGGAGCGTTACCACGTCGACATGGAGCAGGCAGCCAGGGTTGAGGCCAAGGCGCAGCGTTTAATGCACAAGGTGGACGAGCAGTGGCACCTGTCGGTCAGCAAGCAGGCTGATTTGCTGATCTGGGCCGCGCGGGTGCACGAAGTGGGGCTGGATATTGCGCATCACCAGTTCCATAAGCACGGTGCTTACCTTATTGAACATTCCGATCTGCCCGGTTTCTCCCGGCAGGATCAGCAGGCACTGGCGCTACTGGTGCGCGGTCATCGACGCAACCTGCCCAATGCCGAGCGTCTCAGTGAGTTTGGCGATGACGCCGGGACCTTGCTGCGGTTATGCATGATTCTGCGGCTGGCCATTCTCTATCACCACATTCGTGGTAATCAGGACATGCCTGAGCTGGCCGTCGAGGCGGGGCAGGACTACTTGATTCTGCACTTCCCCGAGGGCTGGCTCGAAGCCAACCCGCTGACGCAGGCTGACTTCGACCAGGAAGCCCTGTATTGGGCCAAGGCCAGTTACAGGTTGACGGTACGCTGAGGTGAGTTGGCCAGTTTTTCCAGCAGTGCGTTCTGCGCGCTGCGGGCAATCTGGTTGCCGCTGGGCGAGCTAAGCACGTAGGAACCATCACTCTGCAGTATCCAGCTACGCGTGTTGTCAGTCAGAAACACCTGTAGCTCCTGCTTGGCGCGGGTGATCAGCTTCTTGCCTTCCAGCGGGAAGCAAGTCTCTACGCGCTTGTCGAGGTTACGCTCCATCATGTCGGCGCTGGACATCCACACCTGATCCTGGCCGTCGTTGAGGAAGTAATACACCCTACTGTGTTCAAGGAAGCGGCCGATAATCGAGCGCACGGTGATGTTGTGTGAGACGCCGGGTATACCGGGCCGCAAGCAGCACATGCCGCGAATGATCAGGTCAATCTTGACGCCCGATTGCGAGGCTTTGTACAACGCCTTGATGATCTTGGCATCGGTCAGTGAGTTGGCTTTGGCAATGATATGCGCAGGCTTGCCAGCCAGGGCATTCAGGGTCTCGCGGTTGATCAGTTCGAGCAGGCGTTTTTTCAGTGTGAAGGGCGCTTGCAGCAGCTTCTTCATACGCTGGGTCTTACCCATACCGATCAGCTGGTTGAATAGCTTGTGCACATCTTCAGTGAGCGCCAGGTCCGAAGTCAGAATGCTGTAGTCGGTGTACAGGCGCGCATTGCCAGCGTGATAGTTGCCGGTACCCATATGTACGTAGCGCTTCAGGCTTTTCTCTTCGCGGCGCAGGATCAGCATCATCTTGGCGTGCGTCTTGAAGCCGACCACACCGTAGATCACCACAGCCCCGGCCTGCTGCAAGCGGCTGGCCAGCTGCAGGTTCGACTCTTCGTCAAAGCGTGCCCGCAGCTCGATTACCACCGTCACTTCCTTGCCGTTCCGCGCGGCCTCAACCAGGGCGTTGACGATCTCGGAGTTGGCGCCGGTGCGATACAGCGTCTGCTTGATCGCCAGCACATTAGGGTCTTGTGCCGCCTGGCGTAGCAGGTCGACCACCGGGCTGAAGGACTCGTAGGGATGCTGCAGCAGAATGTCCTGCTTGCTGATGGCCTGGAACAGATTGTCGGCACTCGACAGCAGCTTGGGAATTCCCGGGCTAAAGGTAGGGAATTGCAGCTCGGGATGATTTTCCAGTCCGGTAATGGAGAATAGCCGGGTCAGGTTAACCGGGCCGTTGACCTCATACAATTCGGCTTCGCTCAAACCAAACTGGCGCAGCAGAAAGTCGGTCAGTGGTTTTGGGCAGTTATCCGCTACCTCAAGGCGAACAGCGTCACCGTAGCGGCGTGAGAGCAACTCGCCGCGCAGTGCGCGTGCCAGGTCGTCGACTTCATCAGGGTCAACGATCAGGTCGGCGTTGCGCGTCAGGCGGAACTGATAGCAGCCCAGAACTTTCATGCCGGGGAACAGGTCGTCGGCATGTGCGTGAATCATCGACGACAGGAATACAAAGTTATCGCCGCCATCGCATAGCTCTTCTGGCAGGCGAATCAGTCGTGGCAGCGAGCGCGGCGCAGGGATGATCGCCAGGCCCGAGTCGCGACCAAAGGCGTCGATGCCTTCGAGTTGCACGATGAAGTTCAGGCTCTTGTTGACCAGCAGCGGAAAGGGATGCGTCGGGTCCAACCCTATGGGGCTGATAACCGGCGCCACCTGCTGGCGGAAGAAGCGGCGAATCCATAATGTCTGCTTGTGAGTCCATTGGTGGCGGCGAACAAAGCGGATACCTTTTTCGCTCAGTGCGGGCAGTAGGATGTCATTGAGAATGCTGTACTGACGACTGATGTGCTGGTGTGCAATCTCACTTATTTTGCTCAAAACCTGCTGCGGCTGCAGACCATCCGGGCCGGTTTGCTCGCGAGCGAAGGTGATCTGTTTTTTCAGGCCAGCAACGCGAATTTCAAAGAACTCATCCAGGTTGCTGGAGAAAATCAGCAGGAACTTGAGTCGCTCCAATAGCGGGTAGGACTCGTCCAGTGCCTGCTCAAGTACGCGGATATTGAACTGCAGCTGTGACAGCTCGCGGTGAATATAGAGCTCTGGCGCGTTGATGTCGGCCATTGGCGCGGGATCCATAGGCTTTTCGCTAACGGCTGCCGGGCGTGGCAGCAACTCAACTTTGGGCGCTGTCTCTGCGTTACTTGTGGTCGCTTCCTGCGGGTTGCTTTCGCGGCTGCTGTTGAGCTCTGGCATGGGGGCCTCGTTCAGTTTGATTGTTGCTCGCGCAACTGGCGCGCGGCGGTTTTGGCAAAGTAGGTCAGGATGCCGTCGGCGCCGGCACGTTTGAAGGCGATCAGTGATTCGAGAATCACTGCTTCACTAAGCCAGCCATTGTTGATGGCGGCGCAATGCATGGCGTACTCACCACTAACCTGATAGGCGAATGTCGGTACCTTAAAGCTTTCTTTGACGCGGTGGACAATGTCCAGATACGGCATGCCGGGTTTAACCATGACCATGTCCGCACCTTCGGCCAGATCAGCAGCAATTTCCTGCAGTGCCTCGTCACCGTTGGCCGGGTCCATCTGGTAAGTAGCCTTGTTGCCCTTGCCGAGGTTGCCGGCAGAGCCGACGGCGTCGCGAAACGGGCCGTAGTACGCACTGGCATATTTGGCCGAGTAGGCCATTATGCGGGTATGAATGTGGCCTGCGTCTTCCAGCGCCTGACGCATGGCGCTAACGCGGCCATCCATCATGTCAGAGGGTGCCACAATATCGGCACCGGCGTCAGCGTGGGACAGTGTCTGTTTGACTAGAATCTCGACGGTGATGTCATTCATTACATAGCCGTTGTCGTCGATAATCCCATCCTGTCCGTGGGTAGTAAACGGGTCCAGGGCTACGTCCGTGATAACACCCAACTCTGGGAAGCGTGCCTTCAGAGCGCCGGTCGCACGCTGAGCCAGGCCTTCCGGATTATAAGCCTCGGCGGCGTCCAGCGATTTCTTCTCCAGCGGCGTCACCGGAAAAAGCGCTATCGCGGGAATTCCAAGGTCTACCAGCTCTGCTGCTTCTTCCAGCAACAGGTCGATGGACAGCCGTTCGATGCCGGGCATCGAGGCGATGGCTTCGCGTTGACCTTCTCCTTCCAGGACAAAAACCGGGTAGATCAGGTCATCGGTGGTCAGGGTGTTCTCGCGCATCAGGCGGCGTGAAAAGTCATCACGGCGCATACGGCGGGGACGGCTCAGGGGGAACGGGCGTGGTACAAAAGACTGGCTCACGAAAACTCCATTGGTACGGTGGAATACAATCCACTATGCACCTATCTGGTTGACGTTTATACGTCCAGATTATGACGGAATTGTGACAGAAGGCGTAAGGCTGTTTTTTCTTCGAGCTCTGCGCCAGGCTCTGGCGCTAACTCTACGCGATTGCGGCCCAATGCCTTGGCGCGATACAACGCTGCATCGGCGGCGGCCAGCAAGATGCTGAAGTCGTAACCATGGTGCTCCGAACAGGCCACTCCAAGGCTGGCGCTAAGCCAGACGGGTTGACCTTCCTGCTCCCAAGGGTGACGGCATAAGCCTTGGCGTATGCGTTCGGCTACCTGGGCTGCACGCTCGGTGTTCAGGCCTGGCAATATCAAGGTGAACTCTTCGCCGCCAAAGCGCCCGAGCAGGTCGTCGCTGCGCAAATGCTGGCTGATACTCGAGACCAGATGGCAAAGCACGGCATCGCCTGTTTGATGGCCAAACTCATCGTTGATGCGCTTGAAGTGGTCAGCATCGACCATTATCAGGGTTGCTGGTTGTTTGCGCTCAGCCATTATCTCCAGCAGCGCCTTTGCCTGTTCTTGCAAGCTTCTGCGGTTCAACGCGTTGGTCAGGCCGTCGCGTTCGGACAGTCTATGCAGCGCCTCGGCCGTCCGGTAATGGGTCATCAGAATGAACCCGCTGGCCATGCCTATCTGCGCCAGCATCGCGCCCAGCAGGGTCAGGTTTTGTAGTGGGTTGTCCAAGGCCGGGTGGTCGCTCTGCAAGCCACTGAGTGCGGCGAGCGGGCGCCCAATCAAACAAATACCGAATAGCAGCGCTATGCTGCCGGTAAACCAATAGGCTGTGCGCAGCGGCTGGGCCGCACGTATCAGCAGCTCCTTGGCGCACATCAGGAAAAAGCCGCCAAGCACGAGCGAGCTGATGGCGTAGCAGATATCCAGCCTGCCCAGCTGAAAGCGGCAAACCCAGAGTGCTAGCATGATCAGTGCTGCGGCGCTGATGGGCCCCCATTCGGGCTGGCTGCGGCCTTTGAAGGCGCGTACGCCAAGCCAGATGACGCCAAGTCCGGCCGTCATCAATCCATTGGCGAGAATAATGGAAAGGCTGTGATGCAGGTGCTCCTGGTTGACGTTAAGCATCAGGCCCAGCATCAGGCCGCAGTTACCCAGTGCCCAATGTCGCAGCCCTTGCTCGGTGCCTGCATGCCAGGCTGCCAGTGCGAGCAATAGTGTCATGCTGAGGGTCACCAGTGTCAGAGTGACAGTCAGCGTCGTCAGGTCGAGGGTAGTGAGTATGTACACTGCGGCTTCCCTGCTCGGCAGCGAGCTGCCAAGACGTTGTGTCATCTTCCTTGAAATAGCGGCGACAGATCAATGAGGGTTGGTCGCTCTGCCGGAAGATGAAAGCAAAAGTGATCATCTCGGTAGACCGCAAAATTAAACCAAGTACTGCGCGCGGCAAAGATAATGGGCGCTGTTATGCCTGAAGATGAGTAGCAGTTGACACAAGTCGCTGCGGTTAATGCTGATTCACACAGCTTTCGCTGCGCTCAATCAGTCAATTGGTCCGCTGGTATGTGGCAAAATGCAGTGCTATTTCCTTGTCTGGATGGTGTTGATGCGTATCTGGCTTCGCCGGGGTTTGACCCTGTTATTGCTATTGATCTGGCTCGCGGTCCTTGTCTGGGCTTACTGGTGGTTCGAAGCGCGCTACGTGAAGTCGTTCGAGCGGCCGGCCTTTTTTCAGGGGGAAGCCGTCAGCCCGCCTTTTGCTCCCGGGCATGTTCAGGTTGTCCACGTGTGGCAGTCAGGCTGCCCCTGCAGTGCAGGGCATGAAGCTTATGTGGATGAGATGACCCAGCGCTTTGCGCAGCAGGGGGTAGAGTTCGCGCGCTCCGGACAGCGCAGTACCGACGGTTTGACTGACGGCCTCAAGGTGCTGCCTTATTGGCCGATACCTGAGTTATGGGCGAACTGGCCCGGTGCCCCTGCAATTGCTATTTGGGACGCTGAAGGACAGTTAGCCTATGTAGGGCCTTACAGTGACGGAGCTCACTGTACAACTGACAGCAGTTTTGTCGAGCCAGTGGTGCAAGCCCTGCTAGCCGGACGCAAGGTAGCAATTACTCGCCAGGATGCGGTGGCTTGTTTGTGTGACCTTGATCCCGGTGAGATAGCTATTGATGAATCCAACAGTTCCCCAGTCTCTGAGCCTTGATGCCCATTACCTGCAAGCTGACCGTGTCATGCTGGGTGTGCTCTGGCTATGTATGCTCGCCTCCCTGGCACTGGCCTCCTGGTATGGGACTTGGGCTCAGGCTCTAGTTGTTGGTGGCGGCACGCTGATGGTTATGCATGGCCTGCACGCTTTGGGTAAAGGTGGGCGCTTATTTCGCTGTGCTATAGGGGCTGCCTTTATGGTAATGGCGGCGCTGCATATTAATCAGAGCCGCGGCACCATGGAGATGCATTTCTCCATTTTCGTTCTACTGGCTTTTCTTATCTATTACCGTGATTGGATGCCAATTCTGGTCGCGACGCTGGTTATTGCAGTCCATCACCTCATGTTTTTCTATTTGCAATCACGATTGCAGGGGGTATGGCTGGCGCCAGGATTGACCTTCGGGTTGGTTTTCGTGCATGCAGGTTATGTCGTGGTTGAAGCGGCCGTATTGATATATCTCGCGCAATTAGGCTATCGCGATGCGCTGGAGGGCGAGGCTATGGGGCGAGCCACGGCGATGATGATGGTCGAGGGCGAGAGAGTAGACCTAACTTATCGCGTAGCGATGCGTACCCCTATGGTTGACTCATTTAATCGATTTGTTGGCGGGCTAGATGCAATGGTCGCTGACGTGGGTGATAGCCTGGAGCAGCTGGGTGAAGTGGGGCAGGCGGTTACGGGAAAGTCCGTCGCGGTTCGCCAAAGTGCCGAGCGCCAGCAGAGTGAAACCCAATACATGGTCCAGGCGATGCAGGAGCTTGGTCGTGCGACGGCCGAGGTTGCGCGTAACGCGGCAGATGCAGCTGCAGCATCCGAGGGTGCAGATGGTCACGCCCAGCAGGGGTACAGGGCGATGGAGGGTATTCGTGCGGAGGTGAACTCGCTGGAAGAAAATATTCGCCTTACCGGTACTGCCGTTGATGGCGCAGCACAATTAGCGGTCGATATTGATCAGGTGGTTGATGTGATCAAGAGCGTGGCCGAACAGACTAATCTGCTGGCATTGAACGCAGCTATCGAAGCGGCGCGTGCCGGTGAGCACGGTCGTGGGTTTGCAGTAGTAGCTGATGAAGTTCGTAATTTGTCGCAGCGTACTGCCCGTTCAACTGCCGAAATCCAGGATTTTATATCGCGCTTGCAGCGTGCTTCAGAGCAGGCGCGCGGCGCGATGGAACGCAGCCAGGATTCAGTCGAAAGGTGTATTTCGGTTACTGAAAATAGTGCACAGATTCTCTCTGGAATCGTGGCAGAAATCGCCAGTATCGCAAACCTCAACACTACAATCGCGGCCGCTACTCAGGAGCAAGCTAGCGTAGGTGACGATGTGGCTAAACATCTGCACGGCATTGGCGATATTGCTACCGCCAATGCCGATCAGGCCGTCGAGTTGGCGCGTCTGGCAAGTGAGTTGGAGGCTGTTCGAGGGCAGTTAAACGACCAGGTTCGTCAGTTTGCTACCAAGCGCGGCTAGTTGCCGCGCGACAGCAGGCGGTCAAGTGAATTGGCAAACGCCTGTTTGTCTTTGTCGCTGTAGGGCGCTGGTCCGCCGCGACCGGCGAGGCCGGCGCCGCGTAACTCATCCATCAGGTTGCGCATCGCCAAGCGGTCGCCGATGCTCGCTTTATCATAGACCTGGCCGCGCGGGTTGATCGCGGTAACGTGGCGATCTACCAGGCCAGCCGCCAGTGGTATGTCGGCGGTAATGACCAGGTCACCCTGGCTCGCTTGCTCGATGATGTAATGATCGGCCGCGTCTGCGCCAGCGGAAACAATTACTTGGCGCACGCCCGGCCCCGGCGGCAATTGCTGGGCACTGTTGGCGACCAAGACCAGCTCGATCTGCTTGCGGCGCGCCGCCTTTACTGCAACATCGCGTACCGGTCTGGGGCAAGCGTCGGCATCAATCCAGAGAATCATGTTTGCTCCGTTGTGCGGTTACTCGTCTGCCAGGGCAGCCTGTAATTCGTCGAGTTCCTCATGCGCCTGCAGCCAGGCCTCCTCCAGCTCGGCAATACGTTGCTGGCAGCTGGCCTGTCTGGCCAGCAGTTGTTTCAGGAGGTCCTTGTTGCTGGCCTCGTATACGCTGGGGTCACCGAGTTCGGTTTCTATCTGTGTGTGTTCCTCGTTGGCGCCAGCCAGTTGCTGCTCCAGTTTGTCAGCAGCCTTCTTCAGCGGCGCCAGGCGCTGCCGGTGCTCTGCTGCGGCACGCCGCTGGGCCTTGGCATCTACCTTGGGTGCGCTGTTGGACTCGGGTTGTGCGGCAGCGGCTTGTTGTTGGCGGAACTGCGCCAGCCAGCGGGTATAGCTGTCCAGGTCATCGTTGTAGGTATCAACCTTGCCGTCGGCAACCAGCCAAAGCTCATCAGTGGTGTCACGAATCAGTGCGCGGTCGTGGGATACCAGCAGCATGGCGCCTTCAAAGGCTTGCAGGGCAATGGTCAGGGCGTGACGCATTTCCATGTCGAGGTGGTTGGTTGGTTCGTCGAGCAGCAACAGGTTGGGTTTTTGCCATGCGATAAGAGCCAGCGCCAAACGCGCTTTCTCGCCACCCGAGAAGTGCTCGACCGCCTGATCAATGCGGTCGCCCTGAAAGGCAAAGCCACCCAAAAAGTTGCGCAATGTCTGTTCGCGCTCATCCGGCGCCAGTCGCGCCAAATGCAGCAGCGGGCTGGCGTCAGGGTCAAGGCTGTCGAGTTGATGCTGGGCAAAGTAGCCGATAGCCAGGTGCTCGCCGGTTTTCAGTTCGCCACCAATTAACGGCAGATCGCCGGTCAGTGACTTGATCAGCGTGGATTTGCCTGCGCCGTTGGGGCCGAGCAGCCCGATACGGGCGCCAGGCGCGAGCTGCAATTTGACGTTGGCGAGTATGCTGTTGCCGGTATACCCCAGTTGACCCTTGTCCAGGTCCAGCAAGGGTGTGGATTGGTTGGTCGCTTCGCGAAAACTGAAGGAGAACGGCGAATCAATATGCGCTGGTCCGAGTTCTTCCATGCGTTCCAGCGCCTTGAGGCGGCTCTGCGCCTGTCTGGCTTTGGTGGCTTGAGCGCGAAAGCGCGCGATATAGGCTTGCATGTGTTCGCGTTGCGCTTGCTGCTTCTCGAACGCTGACTGTTGCTGTGCCAGGCGTTCGGCGCGAGTGCGTTCAAACTGGCTGTAGCCACCACGATAAAGGTTCAGTTTCTGGCCTTCAACGTGCACGATATGCTCGACCACTGCATCGAGAAAGTCGCGGTCGTGGGATATGAGTAACAGCGTGCCCGGATAGCTGCGTAGCCAGTCTTCCAGCCAGAGTATGGCGTCCAGATCCAGGTGGTTGGTGGGCTCATCCAGCAATAGCAGGTCCGATGGCCGCATCAGGGCCTGCGCCAGGTTGAGACGCATACGCCAGCCGCCGGAGAAGTCACCAACCGGGCGGTCGCATTGCTCGCTGCTGAAGCCCAAGCCAGCAAGCAATGTACGTGCGCGGCTATCTGCGGTAAAACCATCGTGACTTTCCAGTTCACCATAGAGGCTGCCTAGTTGCTCGGCGGCCTGTTGCGCTTCTGCCTGTTGCAAGCGGTGCTGAATGTCGCGCAGGCGCAGGTCGCCGTCCAGCACGTAATCCACAGCCAGGCGATCCAGATTTTCGATTTCCTGGCGCATATGGGCGATACGCCAATCGGCGGGCAGGCTGCAACTGCCAGCATCGGGCTCAAGCTCTCCGCGCAGCAGTGCAAATAGGCTGGATTTACCGGCGCCATTGGTACCCAATAGGCCAACTTTCTGGCCTGAGTGCAGGGTAAGACTGGCGTCATCAAGCAGCCGCAATGGGCCACGCTGTAACGTAAGGGATTCAATGGTGATCATAGGGCGCGAGTATATCAGCGCGCTAAGGTGCTGTGAGCAGGGGATACAAGAATGAGTGAAGATCGCGATAGTTTGATTGGCTGGGCGCTGGATTGTTATCAGCAGCCAGGGGTGATGAGTACCTTGCTGGCGTTGCAGGATGAGTGTGGGTTGGACGTTTTGCTGTTGCTGGCGTCCGCGTGGTTATGGACCCAGGGTCGGCGAGTGTCGCACGAGGATATGTTGCCAATGCTTGCGCAGCAGCAATCCTGGCAGGACCAGGTGATCAAGCCATTACGACTGGTTCGGCGCAAGCTCAAGCAGGATGAGTCGGCACAGTCGCTGTATCAACAGGTGAAAGCGGTTGAGCTGGAAGCTGAGTTGTTACAGTTACGGCGTTTGGAGCCGTTGTTTGCGGAGTTGTCCGTGCCTGTCAGGTTGCCCTTGGTTGAGCAGCTTGGCGTGCTGGCGCAGGTGCAAGGCGGAGGAGAGAGTGGTGAGCGGCTGCAAGCATTGCTTGATCAGTATGCAGCCGCTGTCGCCGACTTTAGTTCGACTGCGGCGTAGTGGGCTTGGCTGCGGGTCTGGGTTTGCGCGCGCGTGATGACTTGGCGTTATTGTTGTTGCGCGGCGCAGCGGGGCGTCGTGTACGAGGCTTGGCTGCAGGTTTTGGGTTGTCGCGCTTTTCCAGTGCCTGGCCAACCTGAGTGTCGATGCGCTCGAGGCCTTTGGCAAGGCGCAGGGTCTGGCGTACATCGCTGCTCAACTGCTTGATATAGCTTTCGGCTCTCAGTCGGGCTTCATGTAGCTCGACCTTGGCTGACTCCAGTTCGGCCAGCTTCTTGCGTGTTTTGTTCGCTGGTTTCTCTGGCTGCTCGGCTTCCCGCGCGCTGAGTTTCTGCTTGGTCTGGCTGAGCTTGAGATCCAGCTTTTCTTGCTGGCGCTGCAGCTTGGCCAAGGCTTTCTGTGCGTCCTGCTCGGCCTGGTTGCACGCATCCGCCAAGTGTTCGTTGAGCGTTCTGGTCAAGGTTTGCAGCAGGTTGAGAGGATTGGAAACCTTGTCGTCTTGCTTGGCGGTGGTGGTGCTTTTATCGGTGCTGGTCACTGGCATTTCCTGTGGGTCAGACGGTGCTGAGCATGTCTTTGTGAGCGGTATGCAGTACTTCAATCAGGCAATCTTCCAGCTCGAAGCGCTCATGCAGCAAGCCTCCGAGGTGTTGCAGGCGAGTCTGCATGGTGTCTTCATCGACGCCGCAGTCGGGCTGGCCATAAGTGTCGTTGAAGGTGACCGCTTCACGGGTCGTGGTTTCGATGCGCGGATAAACCTGGTGGGCCAGTTCAATGCCTCGCTGGTCTTTGAAATCTTCCGCTTCGCGCATCAGCTGTTCATAAATTTCAAAATGGCCGGCTGACAGGTAGTCGACGAGCGCATCGCAAAAGGCCGCCAGTTCATTGTCCGGGGCGTTCTTTGGTGCCTCGCGCTTGCGCAAGTTGGTGTAGTGCAGAATGAGCTGTTTGCGCTCTGCGAGCCAGCGGTCGATCAACTGGTGAACACCGCCCCAGCGTTCCTGGGAGTTTCTGCAACTGTCCAGCATGTTCCACCTCGTCAAGCTGTGCCGGCGGACCGACTATATGGGTATATGTTCTTTCGTTGTCGCTACAGAATAGGCCACTCGACAGCTGCGCTTCAAGGTTTATAAAAGCTCAGCGTGATACTGCCAAGGGTGAAGCCCCATTTGCTCATCACGGCGCGGTTGAGCATGACGTTGTCATCCACCAGATACATGCGGTCATCCAGGTCGACCAGCCAGGTACGGCCACCGACCGGCAGGCGCAGGGTATAGCGCCAGTGGAACGCATTGCCTGCCAGCGTGCCTTGCGCAACGCCCTCTACATCGTCCGCGGTGCCCTGCCAGTTGCCATCGGGTTGCCGGGTCAGGGTCCAGACCCGGCGCTCGGTAGTGCCGTCGGAGTAAGTGAAGCGTTCATCCAGTGTGCCGGTGTCGCCTTCCCAGGTGCCTGTCATCTTGACGTGAAAGCGCTTGATCACCTCACCGCTGCGGTCCTGGAACATGCCCCAGGCCTGCAGGTCGCCATTGAGGTAGTCCTGCAGCGAGAGTGCTGGTTTCTCCGCCGCGTATTGCTCAACATCGGGGCTGGCGCAGCTGGCCAGAACGCAGCAGAGCAGTACCGTTAACAGTTTTTTCATCGACAAGACTCCAGTCAGGATTAGTCGACCCTGCGCACCAGTTGCATCAGGCCGAACACTGCGAAACAGACAAAGGCAATCAGTGTGCCCTCGGCAATACTCAGACCAAGAAAGGTCCAGCTTACTTCGGCGCACTCTGCGGTCCCGCTGAAGACCAGGCTGAGCATTTCCTGGAACGGTAGCACGTCCAGCATGTAGTCCAGGCTTGGTAGGCACGCAGGAAGCTCGTCGGCAGGCTGATGCTGCAGCCATATTTGGCGTGACGCAATGGCCCCGCCAAACACGCTGATCAGGGTCACTAGTGCGCCGTAGCAGCGGGCAGTGGTGCGCTTTTCGTTGTTCGGCTTGGGGTTGTGCAGCACTGCAGCAAGGCAAGTCAGCGCGATCAGGATCACGGCAACGCGTTGCACTATGCAGAGCGGGCAGGGTTCGAGGCCTACTATGTGTTCCAGGTACAGGGCGGCGCCCATCAGCAACACACAGGCAATGAAGGCAAGCAGGTAAAGGGGGCGGGAGGCCGGCAGGGTCATGCGATATTCCGTCTTCTGCAAATTTGCGGTTGCTTACCTTAGAGCATGCGCTGCATGGCGCACAAGGCTAAAGTCGGTTTCAGCGCAGTGGTGGTTGCGGACGGTTGCAAGCGGGGGATAAACGGTGTGGCGCGCCCGACGAAGGGGCGCCACTATTGTCGCTGTCTCCAAAAGAATCAGGCAGTACCAGCGGCTTCTTCGGTGCGACGTTGCTCGGCCTGAGCGTAGAGTGCGTCGAAGTTGACTGGTGACAGCATCAGCGGAGGGAAGCTGCCACGCAGAACCAGGTTGTCGATCGCCTCACGTGCGTAGGGGAACAGAATGTTCGGGCAGAAGGCGCCAAGGGTATGGCGCAGAGCCGCTTCGTCCAGACCATTGATGGCAAAAATACCGGCCTGCTGCACTTCGGCGATAAAGGTGGTTTCGTTGTCGCCATTAGTGACGGTGGCATTCAGCGTCAGCACGACTTCGTACATGCCTTCCTGTAGCTCGGTGTGGCGCGTGTTCAGGTCCAGATTAACCTGTGGGTTCCACTGGGTCTGGAATACGCTGGGCGCTTTCGGGGACTCGAAGGAAATGTCTTTGGTATAGATGCGCTGCAGGCTGAATTGCGGCTGGCTGGCTGCACCGTTGGCGGCTTGATTGTTCTGGTTTTCTTCGGCCATGTTCGGTCCTTATGAAGTGCTCGTTAGTGTGGTTTAAAGCGTTGGTTAAATCGGCTGATTACCCTGCCAGCAGGCTGTTCAGTTGTCCAGAGCGCTCGCAGACAAAGAGTTCGTCACAGCCACCAATGTAGGTGTTACCGACCCAAATCTGTGGCACCGACGTTCGGCCACCGGCCAGGCGCGTCATTTCTGCGCGCACGGCAGGCAAGCCATCGACGTTGATCTCTTTGTACTCGACCTGCTTGCTGTCGAGTAACCGCTTGGCGCGCATGCAAAAGGGGCAGTAGTTGCTACTGTAAATTACGACCTTTGCCATATTATTTCACCAGCGGCAGATTGTCTGAGCGCCAGCTGCCAACACCGCCGGACAGGCGAGCGACGTTGTCGTGACCAGCTGCCTTGAGTTGCTTGGCGCAACCGCCCGAGTGTTGACCGGCGGCGCAAACCAGTAGCAATGGCTTGCCTTTGTGCTTGTCCAGCTCGCTGATGCGAGTGGTCAGGCTGTCATACGGGATGTTGATGGAGTCAACGATATGGCCAGCCGCAAACTCTTTTTTGGGGCGTAGGTCGACAACAATGGCATTTTCGCGGTTGATCATGGCCGTTGCCTGCTGGGTGCTGACCGCGGTGCCGGACTTACGTCCTTCGGTAAACAGCAACAGCGCCAGTACGACGAGAAAGGCGGTGGTTAGCAGATAGTGGGCGCTGATGAATTCAATCAAGTGCTGAAGAAACTGCATTGGAGATGCTTCCAAAATCGATAAAGGGGGCGAGTATACACCAAGGTGGGCATCGAATAACGAGTGGGGGTGACGCGCCTGGGAAAAGCATTGTGCAGGTGCGAACGGTCGATGCAATACCGGGGCGGAACCGAGCATGACAGCTCGGGGCCTGGCAAGTAAACTGTAGACTTAGTTTGTCGCCTGGCACAGCCCTGGTTGGCTGTGGTCCTCTTCGCCCAATTCAACCTGTGAGTTCATTCAGTATGACAGCAACCCCAAAGCCCGTAGTCCTCATGATTCTGGATGGCTTCGGTCACAGCGAGTCGCCGGAATCCAATGCCATCATGGCTGCCAATACACCGGTATGGGATAGGCTGTGGGCTAACGCGCCACACACGCTGGTTTCCGGCTCGGGCATGGATGTGGGGCTGCCGGATGGGCAGATGGGTAATTCTGAAGTTGGTCACATGAATCTGGGCGCTGGACGGGTGGTCTATCAGGATTTTACCCGGGTTACCAAGGCGATCGATGACGGTGACTTCTTTACCAACGAGACTATTTGTGCCGCCGTTGATAAGGCCGTCAGTGCGGGTCGCGCGGTACACATTATGGGTCTCTTGTCGCCAGGCGGCGTGCACAGTCATGAGGAGCATCTGGCGGCCATGGTGGAACTGGCCGCCAAGCGTGGTGCGCAGCAGATATACGTGCACGGCTTCTTGGATGGGCGCGATACGCCGCCTAAGAGCGCTGCACCCTCGCTGCAATTGATGGAGCAAACCTATGCCCGCTTGGGCAAGGGGCGCACTGCCAGCCTGATTGGTCGCTACTTTGCGATGGATCGTGACAACCGCTGGGATCGCGTTGCATCTGCTTATCGCTTGATCGCCGAAGGGCAGGGCGAGTTCTCCGCGCCGACCGCTGTTGATGCCTTGAATGCCGCTTACGAGCGCGGCGAGAGTGATGAGTTTGTTAAGGCCACCACTATTGGCGATGCGGTGCGGGTTGAAGATGGCGATGCTGTGGTGTTTATGAACTTCCGGGCTGATCGCGCACGTGAATTGAGTCGCGCTTTCGTGGAACCTGCTTTCAGTGACTTTGAGCGCGGGCGCAAACTCAATCTGGGCGGTTTTGTCATGTTGACGCAGTATGCGGCCACTATTCCCGCTCCTTGCGCCTATCCGCCAGCGTCGCTCGATAACGTCCTGGGTGAGTATCTCGCCAAGCAGGGCAAAACCCAGCTGCGTATCGCGGAGACAGAAAAGTACGCGCATGTGACCTTCTTCTTCTCCGGTGGACGTGAGGAGCCCTTTGACGGCGAGGAACGTATTCTGATCCCTTCACCGCAGGTGGCGACTTACGATTTGCAGCCGGAAATGAGCGCGCCTGAAGTTACTGACCGGATCGTCGAAGCCATTGAGCAGCAGCGCTACGACGTGATTATCGTTAATTACGCCAATGGCGATATGGTCGGCCATACCGGTGTGTTCGATGCCGCCGTAGCCGCCGTAGAATGCCTGGATAAGTGTGTTGGGCGAATTGAAGAGGCGCTGGGTAAGGTCGGTGGTGAAGCGCTGATTACCGCTGATCACGGCAACGTCGAGCAGATGGCAGATGACTCGACAGGACAAGCGCATACCGCTCATACCTGTGAGCCAGTGCCTTTTGTTTATGTGGGGCCGCGTGCCGTCGAGATGCGCGATGGCGGCATCCTCTCTGATGTGGCGCCTACCGTGCTGACACTGCTTGGCTTGCCGCAGCCGGCAGAAATGACCGGTCGTTCAATTGTGACTCGGCTCTGAAACCTATTTATCCGCAGCGGGAGGCAGGGCCGATGGAGTGGCTGTTGGTAGCGGCAAGGTTTTGCGGTAGAGCGGTGATCGCCGCTGGCATGAGTGTGCTGGTGCTGAGCGCGGCCGCGCCTGCCGCTGCGCAGGAAACCGATTCGCGTGCGGCGCGTGCTGAGCTGGAAAAGACTCAGGCCGATATTCAGCGCTTGAAGGATATGCTCGATGGGCTGAAGCAGGAAGTCTCCGGGCTAGAGTCCGAGCTGAAAGAAAGCGAAACGGATATCGGCCGGCTCAAGCGCGAAAGCAGCGAGCTAGAGCAGCAGATTCGCGACGGTGAGACGCGCTTGCTGGACCTGCGCGAACAGGCTAAGGAGCTGCAGGCTTCGCTGGAAGCTCAGCAGGAGCAAATAGCCCAGCAGGTGCGGGCGGCTTATATGGCCGGGCAGCAGGGGTACCTTAAAGTGCTGCTTAATCAGGATGACCCGGGCCGCATGGCGCGAATGATGCGCTATTACGAGTACGTGGGGCAGGCGCGTGTGGAGGAGATTAACCGCTTTAATGACACGCTGAGCCAGATTCAGTTGGCCAGTGCCGAGATCGTGCGCGAGCAAGCCGACCTGCGAGGCGCGCGCGAAGATCTGGAGGTGCGTGAAAGCGCGCTGCAGACACAACAGCATAAGCGTACCCAGTTGCTGGCGTCGCTGCAGGGACAAAGTCGTTCAGAAGCGCAGAAACTCGCCGCGCGGCAGTCCGAGCGGGCGGCGCTGAACAAACTGATCAAGCAGCTGGACGAAGCCATTACCAGCCTGCCCACGCCTACGCCGCCTCCCGCGAGGAGCCAAGCCTCCAGCCAAAGCCAGAGTGCAAATCAGAATGCCAGTCAGACGCCGGCTGCTTGGCCTGCTGGCGGCCTTGCCTTTGCCCAGGCGCGAGGCAAGATGCCGCTGCCGGTGCGTGGGCGCATTGTCTCTCGCTACGGCAGTCAGCGCGGCGGGGATGCCCGGCTGAAGTGGGATGGCCTCCTGGTTTCCGCGTCGTTAGGTACTCAGGTTCATGCCATCCACGGCGGCCGCGTGGTTTTCGCGGACTGGCTGCGTGGCTCCGGGCTGTTGCTGATTCTGGATCATGGCAACGGCTACCTCAGTCTTTATGGCCATAACCAGACTTTGCTGCGCGAGGTGGGCACCTGGGTACAGCCGGGCGAAGCTATCGCTACGGTAGGTAATAGTGGCGGTTTACCTGAACCATCGCTGTATTTTGCGATCCGTCACAGAGGGCAGGCCCTTGATCCATTGGCCTGGTGTATGCTGTCGGGATGATGCCACCTGAGTTGTCGCCTGTTCGCAGCTTGGTTGCTGTCCGTCTTTCTTGCGTTGGGAGAGTTTCATGATTGCAGTGCGTAGTCTGTTCGTAGCCGGCCTGAGCCTGAGTCTCAGCTTGGCTCCTGTGTATGCGCAAGAAGCACCACAGGAGGCTGCTGCTCCCCTGCCGCTGAATGACTTGCGTACCTTCGCTGAAGTGTTTGAGCGTATCCGCACGGCTTATGTTGAGCCGGTGGATGACGCCACGCTGCTGGAAAATGCGATTCGCGGCATGCTTGAAGGACTGGACCCGCACTCCGCCTATATGGGGCCGGATGAATTTGCCGGTTTGCAGGACTCGACTCAGGGCCAATTCGGCGGCTTGGGTATTGAGGTTGGTCAGGAAGACGGCTTTCTCAAAGTGGTTTCGCCGATCGATGACACGCCCGCCGCCGAGGCGGGTATCGAGGCGGGCGACCTGATCGTCAAGATTGACGATCAGCCGGTCAAGGGCATGAGTCTGATGGATGCGGTCGACAAAATGCGCGGCGAGCCCGGCAGTAGCATTCGTTTGACGCTGGTGAGAAATAACGGTCGGCCGTTCGAGGTGTCGCTGGAGCGCGCCATTATCAAGGTCAAGAGTGTTAAGTCCGAGATGCTTGAGCCCGGTTATGCGTACTTGCGTATTACCCAGTTTCAGGTCAATACCGGGGACGAAGTGCGCACTAGTGTTAACCGCCTGAAAGCCGATGGCGAGCTCAAGGGGCTGGTGCTGGATTTGCGTAACAACCCAGGTGGTGTGCTGCAGTCAGCAGTCGAAGTGGTAGATACCTTCGTCGACGAAGGCTTGATCGTCTATACCAAGGGCCGCTTGAGTAATGCAGAAATGCGTTTCAGTGCGACCAGCAATAATCCCTCCGGCGACGTGCCCCTGGTGGTACTTATCAATGGCGGCTCAGCCTCTGCCTCAGAGATCGTTGCTGGTGCGCTGCAGGATCTGGGGCGCGGAGTGATTATGGGGACCGACAGTTTTGGCAAGGGCTCGGTACAAACGGTGCTGCCATTGAACAATGATCGCGGTCTCAAGCTCACCACCGCGCTGTATTACACGCCGAAGGGTCGTTCTATTCAGGCGCAGGGTATTGTTCCGGATATCCGAGTGGAGCGTGCCCACCTGACGCTGGATGAAAGTGAAATCAGCTACCGTGAGGCTGATCTGGCTGGCCATCTGAACAACGCCAGTGGCAATGAGCGTCCGACGTCGGCTGCCCGTCAAGATGCCAGCCCTCTGGCTGATGACTATCAGCTTAGCCAGGCCGTTAGCCTGCTGAAAGGCTTGAACGTCGCCCGCGAACGCGTGCAGTAAGTTCAGCAGGTGGTCAGGCTATTTATAGCTGCAGCTGATTGCGCGCGCGTATCGCGGCTGTTGATGGCCTGGTTGCTGATCTCTGCGCTATTTTTGGGCGGGTGCACTGATGAGCAGCCGCCAGAACCAGCCGCTGAGTCGGCTCAGCAAGCAGCTCCCGTCGCTAGTGAACCGCTTTCACCGTTGCCGACTGATGCTCCGCAAAGCCCTGTCCCGCCGGCTGCCGAGGTTCTGCTGACGGAGCCCGGCGTGCCGGCTGTTGAGCTGCTTCCCGTCGTCATTCCTGAGATGCCTGCCCCGGCAGCGTTTGCACAGCCATCGCTGCGGGTCCCAGTGCTGAGTATCATTATTGACGATATAGGCCAAAGCCGCGTTGCGGGTGAGCGGGTCATTGCGCTACCGGGACGGGTGGCGCTGGCCATTATGCCTTTCACGCCCAACGCGCAGCTGTTGGCCCGGCTCGCTGCCGAAGCGGGCAACCCGGTTATGCTGCACCTGCCGATGGAGAGCATGGCCTCGCTTTCGATGGGTGAGGGCGGCCTGGATACACAGATGGGTAGAAGCGTGTTTGATGCTCGGCTGCAGGCCAGTCTCAATGCGTTCAGCCCGATTCAGGGCGTCAATAATCATATGGGTAGTAAGCTGACGGCCGATCGCGAGCGCATGGACTGGCTGATGGCGCAGCTGGCTGCGCGCCAGCTGTTTTTTGTGGATAGCCGCACAACCAAGGACACGCAGGCGGCTTTTGCCGCGCAGGCGTTGAATGTGGATAGCGTATCGCGTGATGTCTTTCTGGATAACGAACGCAGCACGGCAGGGCTGGAACAGGAGTTTAAGCGGGCGTTGGCGCTGGCGCGCAAGCAGGGTTCAGCGGTGCTGATTGGTCATCCCTATCCTGAGAGTCTGAGTTTTCTCGAGCGCCGCTTGCCGGAACTGGAAGAGCGCGAGGGTGTAAGGCTGGTGAGTGTGCAGGCGCTACTGACGCGCCCGCATTAACCTGAGCTGGCCCGCTTAGAGGCGCATCTCAATGCCGCGTTCAGCCATGTAGGCTTTTGCCTCGGCGACGGTAAATTCACCAAAGTGGAAGATGCTGGCGGCCAGCACGGCGTCTGCGCCGCCCTGGGTTACGCCGTCAGCCAAGTGCTGCAAGTTGCCGACGCCGCCAGAGGCAATGACCGGGATATGCAGCGCATCGCTGATAGCGCGCGTGACGCCCAGGTCGTAGCCGCTTTTAACGCCGTCTTGATCCATGCTCGTGAGCAATATTTCGCCTGCGCCCAGCTGTTCCATTTTGCGCGACCATTCCACTGCATCCAGTCCGGTTGGCTTGCGACCGCCGTGGGTGAAGATTTCCCAGCGGCCCGGCTCGCCTGGAGCGGACACTCGCTTGGCGTCAATCGCAACCACAATGCATTGCGAGCCAAACCGATCCGCGGCCTCGCCCACAAATTCCGGATTAAACACGGCTGCGGTGTTGATCGAGACCTTATCGGCACCGGCATTAAGCAGGTTGCGAATGTCTGCAACCGTGCGTACGCCGCCGCCCACGGTCAGCGGAATGAATACCTGACTGGCCATGCGTTCCACTGTATGTAGCGTGGTGTCGCGTTCCTGGTGGCTGGCGGTGATGTCGAGAAAGGTTATCTCATCGGCACCCTGCTCGTTGTAGCGGCGTGCTATCTCAACGGGGTCGCCAGCATCGCGGATATTCTCGAACTTGACGCCTTTCACCACGCGACCGTTGTCTACGTCGAGGCAGGGGATGATGCGTTTGGCGAGCGGCATAGGTAATTAGCTCCAGATCTTTTGGCGAGCTTGAAGCTAAAAGCTGGAAGCTTAAAGCAAAAGCATCGAATTCGGCCGATGCTGCTCGGCCCAAGTATTGTATGTGCTTGACGTCGAGCTTCCCCGACGCATGCCTTCCAGCTTCCAGCTTTTACTTATTGCTGGCCGCGTACTCGTCACACAGGGCCTGTGCTACCGCGACATCCAGCGTGCCTTCATAAATAGCACGGCCTGTGATGGCGCCGATGATGCCGGGTGTGGTGGTATCCAGCAGGGTCTGAATATCACCCAGATTATGGATGCCGCCGGAGGCGATAACCGGTATCGAGGTGGCATTCGCCAGCGCTGCGGTGGCTTCCACGTTACAGCCCTGCATCATGCCGTCTTTGGCAATATCGGTGTAGACGATGGCAGAGACACCGTCCGCTTCAAAGCGCTTGGCTAAATCGATCACCTGAATGCTGCTGACCTCGGCCCAGCCGTCGGTCGCGACAAAGCCATCCTTGGCATCAAGGCCAACGATGACCTTGCCCGGAAAGGCGCGGCAGGCTTCGGCTACAAATTCAGGCTCTTTTACCGCCTTGGTACCGATGATGACGTAGCTGACACCGGCCTTGACGTACTCTTCGATGGTTTCCAGTGAGCGAATACCGCCACCGATCTGGATTGGCAGGTCGGGGTAGCGCTTGGCAATCGCAGTCACGGCGGCGCCATTGACCGGCTTGCCTTCAAAGGCACCGTTCAGGTCGACCAGGTGCAGGCGACGGCAGCCGGCCTCGACCCATTTGGCGGCCATGGCGACCGGGTCATCGGAAAACACCGTTGCATCGTCCATCAGGCCTTGGCGCAGGCGTACGCAGGCACCGTCTTTGAGGTCGATAGCGGGAATAATGAGCATAACTTTTTCCTTTGGAAAAAGAGCTTCAAGTTTCAAGCGGCGAGCGGCAAGCGGGTTTGCTTGCGACGTGCGACTTGCAGCCTGCAGCTCTGATCTTTACCAGCGCCCATCCCAGGCGAGAAAGTTCTGCAGCAGCTGCAGACCGTTGGTGTGGCTTTTCTCAGGGTGGAATTGGGTGGCGAATACATTGTCCTGCGCGAGTGCCGCGGCGAAGTCGACGCCGTAATGGCAGCGCCCGGCCAGCTGTCCGGTTTTGCCGGGTGCGGCGTAGTAGCTGTGCACAAAGTAGAAACGGGCATCCTGTTCAATGCGGTGCCAGAGCGGGTGGTCGATGGTTTGTTGCACCTGATTCCAGCCCATGTGCGGCACCTTGAGGCGTACGTCTGCGTCGTACAGCTCGTCACCAAAAAACTTCACCTGACCGGGAAACAGGCCAAGGCTATCAACGCCGCCATTCTCTTCGCTGTGCTCCAGCAGCATCTGCATACCGACACAGATGCCGAGCAGGGGTTTCTCCCTGGCGACCTGCAGTACCACCTGATCCAGGCCCAGTTGGCGCAGTTCGCTGACGCAATCGCGGATCGCGCCAACGCCAGGTAGTACCACACGATCGGCATTAAGTATGGCCTGTGGATCGCTGGTCACTTCAACCTGTTGCGCGCCGACATGCTCCAGTGCTTTGGCAACCGAATGCAGGTTGCCCATGCCGTAGTCGATAACCGCTACATGACTCGACATGGATTACAGGCAGCCTTTGGTAGACGGCATGATGCCGCTCATACGCTCGTCTTGCTCGATAGCCATGCGCAGTGCGCGGCCAAAGGCCTTGAACACGGTTTCAATCTGGTGGTGTGTATTCACACCGCGCAGGTTATCGATATGCAGGGTAACCTGAGCGTGATTGACGAAGCCCTGGAAAAACTCCATGAACAGGTCAACATCAAAGCCGCCGACGCTGGAGCGGGTAAAGGGCACATGCATCTGCAGGCCGGGACGACCGGAAAAGTCGATCACGACACGTGACAGTGCTTCATCCAGAGGTACATAGGCGTGGCCATAACGGCGGATGCCTTTTTTGTCACCGATGGCCTTGGCAAAGGCCTGGCCCAGCGTGATGCCCACATCTTCAACCGTGTGGTGGTCGTCGATGTGCAGATCGCCTCGGGCCTTGATGGTCATGTCGATCAGGCCATGTCGGGCAATCTGGTCGAGCATGTGTTCAAGGAAGGGAACGCCAATGTCAAAGTCTGCCGCACCCGTTCCATCAAGGTTGATGGCTACATTGATCTTGGTTTCCAAAGTGTCGCGCGCGACACTGGCCTTGCGCTCGGCCATGATGAATCTCCGCTGAAATTGTCGGTCAAGGGCGGGCATTATACGTGTCTGTGGCCCGGTTGGGCTACCGCGGACTTATTGGCCTGATTGATTGCTCTGGTCGCTGGGCTAGTGGGCTGTGATCGGCGCTGAGGCCTGGGCAGAATGCGTAGTGAAATGACCGGGTGTTTAGAGCTCAGAGATAGAGGCTATGACGACGGATTTTGACCTGATAGTGATTGGTGCTGGTGTGGTGGGGCTGGCCCTGGCGCAGCACATGGCGCGTGCTGGGCGCAGCGTGCTGGTGCTTGAGCAGGAAGATTGGATCGGCCAGCACAGTTCCAGCCGCAACAGCGAGGTCATTCACGCCGGTATCTATTATCCGCCGGGTTCGCTCAAGGCGCGATTGTGCGTCGCCGGGCGCGATCTGCTGTACGCGTGGTGCAAGCAGTACGCGGTGCCGCACCGGCGTATTGGTAAGTTGCTGGTAGCCGTGACGCCAGAGGAGATTCCCGCTCTCGAGCGGTTGCAGGCCAATGCGGCGGCTAGCGGCGTGGCGTTGCGGTGGCTTGATGCGGCGCAAGTGCGTGCGATGGAGCCCGAGGTGCGGGCTGTGGCGGGGCTGTTCTCGGCGCAGACGGGGATTGTGGATAGCCATGTGCTAATGCAATCCTTCGAGGCTGCCCTGCAATCAGCCGGCGGCAGTCTGATCTGTCGCAGTCAGGTGCAGCGTATTGTGCCTTGTGGGGCGGGGTTGGCGGTCGAAGGTATGAGCGGCTCTGACCCTTTTCGTCTTACCGCCAGGCAGGTAGTCAATGCCGCCGGACTCTTTGCGCAGCAGTTGCAGCAATCGGTAACCGGGGTGAGGCAGGTGCCACCCGTGCACTGGTGCCAGGGCCGTTATTTTGCTTATGCCGGGTCGTCGCCTTTCCGTCATCTGGTTTACCCTATGCCGGAGGTCAATACGGCCGGTTTGGGTGTGCATGCAACACTGGATATGGGTGGGCAGCTGCGTTTTGGTCCCGATGTACGCTATGTCGATCAGCTGGATTACGCTGTGGATGAAGAGTGTCGCCAACCATTCGCGGCAGCGGTGCAGCGTTACTGGCCCGGCTGCGATCCGCAGCGATTGCAGCCGGCCTACGCTGGCGTTCGGGCCAAGCTGAGCGGGGCGGGGGAACCGGTCATGGATTTCGTCCTCCAAGATCAGACTACGCATGGCGTGAAAGGCTTGATCAGCCTGTTTGGCATAGAGTCGCCGGGATTGACTGCCAGTCTAGCGCTGGCGGATCAGGTAGGTCGGATGCTGGACGCCAGCTGAAATCAAAGCTGAAATCAAGGTTGTATTACCCCGCAGAAGTGTTTTCGGCGGGGCCAATAAGGAGAAGTGATGAAAGCCTTTGCCAAGGTACTAGGGCTGGTGGTGTTCGGCATTGCGGTGCTGGCTGTCGGCGTGCTGTTTTTCCTCACCCGGATGTTCGATCCGAATGATTACAAGGAAGAGATTCAGCAGGCCGCACGTGAGCAGGCCAATATTGAGCTGACCCTGGGTGGCGATATCGGTTGGTCGCTGTTCCCTTGGCTGGGTATTGAGCTCAAGGATGTGGGCGTGGCACCCATTGAGCATCCAGATCAGTCGCTGGCGCAGGTGGGCTCTCTGGGGCTTGGCGTCAAGGTCCTGCCCTTGTTGCGTCGTCAGTTGCGCATGAGTGATGTGATTCTTGACGACGTGCACCTGCAACTGGTCAAAGGTGATGACGGCGTAGGTAACTGGGCCAGCATTGGCCCGCAGGAATCTGCTGCAGCCGAAGGCGCTGATGGCGGTTCCGGTGCACCCTCTACCACTGAAGACAAGCAGATGGATTTTGCGGTTGAAAGTGTGCAGGTGACTAATGCCAGCGTACGTTACGAAGATCGCCAGAGCGGGCAGGTACTGAGCCTTGATCAGGCCAATCTGACCACGGGCGCGTTGATCGAAGGCGAACCCTTTGATGTCAGTTTTCTAGGGCTGTTGACTACTGATAAGCCCGCGTTGCGCGTACGCCTGGATATGAAAACCGTTGCTCAGTTCGACCTCGGGTTGAAACGCTACGAGTTCAGCGCTGTGGAGATGAAATTGGACGCCAGTGGCGAACCCTTCTCCGGTCGTGCCATCAATCTCCAGCTGCAAGGCGATGGCCTGCTGGACTTGACCGCACAGGTGGCAGAGTTGAACCAGCTGCGTATGTCATTGGGCGATATGCGCGCGACCGGCGCATTGAAGGTCACCGCCCTGGATACTGCGCCGACATTAGCGGGCCAGATTGATGTGGCCGAGTTTGATGGTCGCGATCTGCTACGTGATTTGGGGCAGGAGTTGCCCGATATGGCCGACCCGGGCGGACTTTCGCAGATAGCGCTGTCCGCCAAGCTGGATGGCTCTGCTACCAGCATGATGCTCAGGGATCTGAGTCTGTTGGTTGACGGTGCAACCCTGAAAGGGCAAATGGGCGTGGCTGACTTTGAGCGCCAGGCGCTGCGCTTTAACTTGGCGGGCGATAGCCTCAATCTGGATAACTATCTGCCCGCGGTCGAGGAGAAAGATGGCACTGCATCGCAGCAAACTGGCGGCAGCAAGTCGACCGCGGCGCCAGCAGAATGGAGTGATGAGTCGGTATTGCCATTGGAGCGCTTGGCCGCCCTCGATGTGGACGGTAGCCTCGCACTGAAGCAGCTCACCCTGACCGGCCAAAGCATCCAGCCGTTTAAGGTAGAGGTTGTGGCGCGCGATGGTCGCATCCAGCTCAAACAGCTCGATGGCGGAATATTCTCCGGCACCTTCGCCAGCAAAGGTGAAATTGACACCCGCCAGACTCCGGTCAAAGTGTCCCTGACTAGTGAGATCGCTGGTTTGGATTCGCTTGCTGCGCAACAGGCCTACGATGTGCCGGCTCAGGTACGTGGCGATCTGAACCTGAATATGGATCTGAGCATGCGCGGCAACAGCATGCGTCGCTGGATGAATACTCTGGGCGGCAACGCTCGCTTCCAGGTAGACGATGGCGCTTTGCTGGGGGTGAATCTCGAGCAGCAGCTATGCCGCGCTATCGCCCTGGCCAATCGCAAGTCGCTCAGTGGCGAGCATGGTAGTGAAAACACCCCCTTCAGACAGCTGAACGGTAGTTTCAGCATACGTGATGGCCAGATCACCAATCGCGATTTGGTCGCCTCCTTGCCGGGGATCACGGCCAAGGGCAAAGGCGAAGTTAATCTGCCAGATCAGCGTCTGGACTATCGCATTGGTCTGCTGCTGGAAGGTGACAAGAGCGACATGCCGGATGAAGCCTGCCAGGTTAACGAGCGCTATGTGGGGGTCGAGTGGCCCGTGCGCTGCCAAGGGTATTTACATAACGCGGCCAGCAGCTGTGGTGTTGATAGCGAGGGCGTCACCCGGGTAGCTGGCCAGTTACTTGGCAATGAAGCCAAGCGCAAGCTGGAAGAGCGTATCGACGAGAAACTGGGCGACAAGGCACCTCAGCTGCGCGATGCACTCAAGGGGTTGTTTTCCAATTGAGCCCTGATGACTTCGCCCAGCGGGTGCTGGACTGGTATGACCTGCACGGACGCAAGGACCTGCCCTGGCAGCAGGGCATGACGCCTTACCGCGTGTGGGTGTCTGAGATCATGCTGCAACAGACGCAGGTAGCCACCGTCATTCCCTATTACGAGCGTTTCATGCAAGCGCTCCCGGATGTGCATGCCCTGGCTGCCGCCAGTGACGACGAGGTACTGCATTTGTGGGCCGGGCTTGGCTATTACAGTCGGGCGCGCAATCTGCACAAGGCGGCCAAGCTGGTGGTCAGCGAGCACTCCGGTGAATTCCCGCGCAGTATTGAGGGGCTGATTGAGCTCCCCGGTATCGGCCGGTCGACCGCTGGCGCGGTCGCCTCTTTGAGTATGGGGATCTGGGCGCCGATTCTGGATGGCAACGTCAAACGGGTACTGGCGCGTTTTGGCGCGGTCGAGGGCTGGCCGGGCGAAAAGAAGGTGCATGACCGCTTGTGGAGCATGGCAGAGCGTTATACGCCCCAAAACAGGGTGCAGCACTACACGCAGGCCATGATGGATATGGGGGCGACCCTGTGTACTCGCACTAAACCATCCTGCCTGCTGTGTCCGCTCAAGGACGGCTGTGAGGCGCGAATGCTCGGTGAGCCTACCCGCTTCCCTTCGTCCAAACCGCGCAAGGTAGTACCGATACGCCAGTGCGTGATGCCCTTGTTGATGAATCAGGATGGCGAGGTGTGGTTGCAGCGCAGGCCGCCGAGTGGCCTATGGGGCGGCCTCTGGTGCCCGCCACAGCTGGATGGCGAGGAAGAGCTTGCCCAGTGGCTAGGTGTGCAGGCGCTGCGTGTTCATAGTCGTGAGTCTTTACCGGCGCTGCGGCATACCTTTAGCCACTTTCATCTGGATATTCAGCCGTTGCTGCTACGGGTGGACGCCAGTGCTGGCGTGGCTGAAGCGGGGCAGGTCTGGTATAACCTGCGCCAGCCCAGTCGTCTTGGTCTGGCAGCGCCAGTTAAAAAGCTGCTGAAACTGGTTGAGTCCTATGTTCCCACTGTTGCCTGAAGGAGCCCGCGATGACACGCATGGTTATGTGCCGCAAATTCAAAGAAGAACTGCCCGGTCTAGAGCGGCCGCCTTATCCCGGTCCCAAGGGCGAAGCGATTTTTCAGGATGTATCCAAGCGCGCCTGGGATGACTGGCAGGCGCACCAGACGATGCTGATCAATGAGCGTCGCCTGAACATGATGGATCCGGAAGATCGACGCTTTATCCAGGCTGAAATGGACAAGTTTCTGGCCGGTGAAGATTACGCTCAAGCCGAGGGATACGTGCCTCCGAGCGCATGATGTTTGGGTAAGCGGCTGATAAGTAGAAAATATTTTTCGTTTGGCGCTTGACACAAAAAGGCTTAAACCGTTTAATAGCGGCCCTTGATGCCCAGATAGCTCAGTCGGTAGAGCAGAGGATTGAAAATCCTCGTGTCGGCGGTTCGATTCCGTCTCTGGGCACCACTTATTACGAAAGCCCGCTGGCAACCCCAGCGGGCTTTTTTGTTTTTGGCAGTTGAGAGCTGTCTAGCTGGCATCTTGGCAAGCGTTTTGCCTGTGATTTTAGCGGCGTGACCGAAAGAGGGTTCTTGGTCATGCGGATTAGCTGTGCTAATTTTGCCAGAATATGACGACCGGGCGTCTGCAGAGAACGCTGCACCCCGGCTGCCGCATCACAAATGCGGTGGTAATACACCTGACGGCTAAAAGCCTAGTGGATAACGATAAGTGACTTCGCCCGCTCTAGAAGTGCGCAACTTGCACAAACGGTACGGCGACCTTGAGGTGCTCAAGGGCGTTGACCTGGTCGCCAACGATGGCGACGTTATTTCTATTCTCGGCTCTTCCGGTTCAGGCAAGAGTACGTTGCTGCGCTGCATTAACCTGTTGGAAAACCCCCATCAAGGCCAGATTCTGGTTGCCGGTGAAGAGCTCAAACTTAAGCCTGCGCGCAGTGGCGAGCTGGTTGCTGCCGATAGCAAGCAGATCAATCGTCTGCGGGCACGTGTTGGGTTCGTTTTTCAGAGCTTTAATCTGTGGCCGCATATGAGCATTCTCGACAACATTATCGAGGCACCTCGTCGTGTGCTGGGTCAGTCCAAGGCTGAAGCGGTAGAGTCGGCCGAAGCCTTTCTGGAAAAGGTCGGTATAGCCGACAAGCGCCACGCTTTCCCGGCGCAGCTGTCCGGCGGCCAGCAGCAACGTGCCGCGATTGCTCGCACGCTGGCCATGCAGCCGCGCGTCATCCTGTTCGATGAGCCCACTTCAGCACTTGATCCAGAAATGGTTCACGAGGTGTTGACGGTAATTCGAGCATTGGCGGATGAAGGACGTACTATGCTGTTGGTTACCCATGAAATGGGTTTTGCTCGACAGGTTTCGAGCCAGGTTGTATTTCTACACCAAGGGCTGGTCGAAGAGATCGGTACGCCGGATCAGGTGTTCGATAACCCCGGTTCCGAACGCTGCAGACAGTTCATGTCAAGCCACAAATAGAGTAGGTCCATGAAACAATACAAGAAAGTTTTGCTGGCAACCGCCACAGCGTTGTTTATGAGTGCTCCGGCTTTTGCCGAGACGCTGCGCATCGGTACTGAAGGTGCCTACCCTCCATTTAACCTGGTGGATAGCAGTGGTGAAGTGGTTGGTTTTGACCTCGATATCGCTAACGCCCTGTGCGCCAAGATGGAAGTTGATTGTGAAGTTGTGACCTCGGATTGGGACGGCATCATTCCCGCGCTGAACAACAACAAATTCGACTTTCTGGTCGCGTCCATGTCGATCACCGACGAGCGCAAACAGGCGGTTGACTTTACCAATCCTTACTACACCAACAAGTTGCAGTTTGTTGCTCCCAAGTCAGCTGATTTCAAAGTCGATGAAGCTAGCCTGAAAGGCAAGACGATCGGCGCCCAGCGTGCGACCATCGCCGGCCAATGGCTCGAAGACAATATGGCTGACGTCGTGGATATTCGTCTGTATGACACCCAGGAAAACGCGTACCTCGATATGAACTCCGGTCGCATTGACGGCGTACTGGCAGATAACTTCGTGCAATACGAGTGGCTGCAAAGCGACGCTGGCGCCAACTTTGAGTTCAAGGGCGAGCCCGTGTTCGACAATGACCAGATCGGTATTGCTGTACGCAAGGGTGACCCGCTGCGTGAGCGCCTGAATACTGCATTGCAAGCCATCATTGACGACGGTTCTTACGAGAACATCAACGCCAAGTACTTCCCTTTCAGCATTTACTGATGACCAGCCGGGCTCTGCGGGGCCCGGCCTGGAACTATGCCCATGCCTGATTTACAAGGTTTCGGTCCAGCCCTGCTCGAAGGGACCTGGATGACCATTCGTTTGTCCCTTGCCGCGGTATCCGTTGGCCTATTGTTCGGCCTGCTCGGTGCGTCTGCCAAGGTGTCGAACAATGTCTTTGCACGTGGTCTGGGTGGCTTTTACACCTCGGTCGTACGCGGTATCCCGGAAACCGTCTGGGTATTGATGATCTACTTCGGCACCGTATCCGCTTTCAACGCGCTGGGTGCCTATTTTGGCTATCCGCGTTTTTCGCTCAGCCCTTTTGTTGCCGGCACCCTGGCACTGGCACTATGTTTCGGTGCTTATGCCACTGAGGTTTTTCGGGGTGCGCTGCTCGCCATTCCGACTGGCCAAAAAGAGGCCGGCCTGGCGCTGGGTTTGTCCAATTGGCGTATTTTCTATCGTATAACGCTGCCTCAGCTTTGGCGCGTCGCACTGCCGGGTCTGGGGAATCTATATCTGATTCTGCTCAAGGACACCGCGTTGGTGTCGCTGATTACGCTTGATGAAATCATGCGCAAGGCGCAGGCCGCTGCCAATTCGACCAAGGAGCCTTTCACCTTTTACTTGTTGGCCGCTGGCATTTACCTGTTTTTAACGGTCTTTATCATGGGTGCGCTGCACTGGTTTGAAAACCGGGCCAATCGTGGCTATGTAAGGACCGAGCTATGATTCTGGCCGAGAAGTGGGCGCTGATTGAGCGCTTTCTACCGCAGTTGTGGGACGGTACTTTGGTGACGCTGCAGCTGGTTGGCCTGGCTGTGCTGATTGGTCTTTTTGTGGCGATCCCCTTGGGGTTGGCGCGCGCCTCTCGGCATTGGTATATCCGTGCCTTACCCTACAGCTACATCTTCTTTTTTCGCGGCACGCCGCTACTGCTGCAGCTGTTTCTGGTCTATTACGGTATTTCGCAGTTTCAGGTGGTCCGTGACAGCTTTCTCTGGCCCTATTTGCGTGAGCCCTTCTGGTGTGCGTTGATCACCATGACCATGCACACCGCTGCCTATATTGCCGAGATCCTGCGTGGCGCCATTCAGGCGGTTCCGCCGGGAGAAGTTGAGGCTGCTCGTGCACTGGGTATGTCCAAGCGTCAGGCTCTGCAGCACATCATTCTGCCGCGCGCCATTCGTATCGGCTTGCCTGCCTACGGCAATGAAGTGATCTTGATGCTCAAAGCCAGTGCGGTGGTCTACACCGTAACCATGATGGATATCATGGGAGTTATCCGCACTATCAACTCGCGGACCTATGAATATGAGTTGTTCTTCATGGTGGCGGGGGCGATGTACCTGATTATTACCTTGGTATTTACCCAGCTGTTTCGCTTGGTAGAACGCTGGCTCAAGGTTGATGCCAGTCGGCAATCGCGCTGAGCAAGCTCGTGTGAGTTTTGCCCAGCGCTTTGCTGAGCTTGATTGCTGGCTGCAGCAACACCAGCAACTGTGGCGCCCGAAGCCATTCACTCAACTCACGCTCGAGTGGGAGGCCGACTACCCTGAACTGTCCGGTTGGCTGCGACAGCGAACCCTGGCCGAGGCAGAAGCTGCACACCATCAACCTCAGCTATTGAGCGCACCGGCTCCCTTCACGCAGCTAGCCGCCGAGGCGCAGGAGTTTTGTCGGCTGCCGCGCTGGCAGGGCGACTCTACCGGGCACCTCCCTGAACCCTTGTACCGCCATGTCCCCGGCCGCAAATGGCAGCAGATTACCGAGTTTGCTTACGCCACGACTGCGCGCTTTGATCAGCCCACCGTCCGCTGGGTCGACTGGTGCGCGGGCAAGGGCCACCTAGGCCGCCTGTTGGCCTGGCAGGGCGGGCAGTCACTCAGCTGTCTGGAGCATGACCCGGCATTGAACCTGGCTGGTGCAGAGCTTAGTAGCGCGCTTGGTATTGATGCTACCCATATGGACAAGGACGTATTGGCCGCTGATGCCTCTATGCTGTTCGATAACAGCGATAGTCTGGTCGCCTTGCATGCCTGTGGCCAACTACATACCACCTTGCTTGAACGGGTTGTCTCGCGTAGCTGCCACCAACTGGCACTGTCGCCTTGCTGCTATAACCGCATTGCTGGGGAAAACTATCAGCCGCTCTCTGTAGTCGCTCGGAAGGCGCGCTTGCAGCTAAGCCGAGATGATCTGGGGTTGCCTTTACAGGAGACGGTTACGGCTGGGCGCCGTGAGCGCGAACAACGTGATCGCTCTATGGCCTGGCGTTTGGCTTTTGACCTATGGCAACGGGAAGAGCGGGGCCGTGATGAGTACTTATCCACGCCATCAAAGCCGCTAGGCGGCACTGCCCAGGGCTTCGCCGGTTTCTGTCATAGCCTGGCTGCGCACCACCGGCTGCATCTGGCAGCCCCCGCCAGTTGGACGCAACTCGAAAGCCGCGGCTGGCAGCGGCTTGCCCAGGTACGCAACCTGGAGCTGGTGCGCGGGCTCTTTCGCCGCCCGCTGGAAATCTGGCTGCTGCTCGACCGCGCGCTCTACCTGCAGGATGCTGGCTACCGGGTGCAGCTTGGCGAATTCTGCGCGCCAAGCCTGACGCCACGCAATTTGCTGCTGTTGGCAGAAAAAATGTCTGACAATTAATCACCAGTCTATGAACTGCTAGTGCACAGACTTATCCACAGATTTTGCATAATTGAGGTTATCCACGTCAGCTGTGCATAACTGTGTTGATGACACGGTGGTAACTCTCTGAGGGCCAGTAATTACGAGTGCTGGCAGCTTTCGTATGAAAATTGATCACGGTTGATAAACTCGGCAAAACAACAGCTTGCACGTGTTAAGTCAAGTGATTAACGAAAAGTAATGCACAAGTGACCAGACGCCGCACTGAAGAAAAAAACGCACTTAAATGCAAACTGATGCGTCGCATGGCTTTACACAAAAATTTAGGCATATATAATGCGTGCCCATGCCGGTATAGCTCAGTTGGTAGAGCAACTGACTTGTAATCAGTAGGTCCCGAGTTCGACTCTTGGTGCCGGCACCAGTAAAATCAAAGGCTTACCTTAAAGGGTGGGCCTTTTTTTGCCTGATTTCCGGTTTCGGGTAGGATTCGGGTAGGAGTTTGACGTCACTTGGAGTCATGGTTAGACACAGCAATGTCGAACCACACGCGTACTGGGAGCGATGTGGTTCCTGGTTTCGGGAAGCGCCAATTAATCTAAAACGGCAGACGCTCCGTCAAAACGATCCCGCCATCACCTCTCACTCAGACTCCGCAATCTCTCTAGAACTTTCTCATGACACCCAGAACCGAAGATCCAGCTTTTATATCTGGAGTTGTAATCGCCACCCAGCTCATTTCGCCATGACTTGAGTAGCTCAGTAATCTGCGGATTGTATGACCAGGAACGCACTGCGATGGAACCACTGGGCAACGTCCGAGCGGAAACCCACATCTGCATGATGGTGAAGCGATGTTCTGTCGGCACTCTCGGCTGCTGATGCTCAAGGGGGTAGGGCGGGGTGGTAATTTCGAGGGGCTGAAGAACATCGGGGCTCGCAGGATAGATCCAGGTTTTGTGGTGAGCGTCATCTAGGATATAGCGCTTCACCTCTTCGGATGGTACCGGGTGCTGGTTTGTCAGGAGCTCACGTAAATCCAGCTCTATGGTCCGAATACCCGCAGCTTGAATGCGATCACGTTTGTCGTCATTGATGAACGACGTCACAGCAACCTCGATAAAAAGCTCGGTGCCATCTTTGAGAGCAGCTACCAGGTCAGGTTGAAATCCTGCTTGAGGGACCTCACGAATTACGTTTTCGAAATCCCACCAGCTACTTTTGTCATTGGTGCTCGGAGAAACGCCTGGTAAAGGCGGAAGCTGCAGGCCTTGCGCCTCGCAAATTAGCTCTTTGGCGTACAGGTGCAGGAGCGTTTCAGGCTGAATGATGCAGCTTTCTTTATTTGAGCGGTGGGCGAAATGGTGGCCCCGAATCGAGCCTTTTCTGGCGACTACAGTCTCTCCACAACCAATGCATGTGCAATCGCAGGCGAGACCGCGTTCTGCATTTTCAATGTCGGTAAGTTTCCCAGCTTGGTTGAGCGCTACGAACATGGTCATGGTGTTATCCCTCTGGTCTAAAGAAGGTCCCAAGTGTCATTATTCGTCGGGGGTAAAACCTCCCCCAAACCCCCTGCAAAGGGGTATGTGTAGCTAATGATTAAGCTGGCGCCCGCATTTTCAGGGCTAATGGAGGCGTGGTGCAGGATGTGATGCGATGCTTCGAAGAGGAGCTGATAGAGGCTCCTGCTGATTCCAAGGCATACCGAATTTTGCGGTTCATGGTTCAAAAGAAGCTGGCTGATATCGAGCGGGGAGGACGCGAGCCTCAGGTTTATCCGCGGTCAGCATTACTTTTGTGCGTAGAGGGCGAGACAATAGCTCGGAATGCCGATCCTGCAAAATGGTTGAAACCGGGCCTGTTGGAAAGTTACTTGGAGTCCCGCCAAGCGTCGCTAATTATCCGCCTGCAACGCGCGGGCTTGGACCAAATGCCTGCTATCCGAACTGATGGAGGAAAAGGCGGGAAAGGCATTGAGCGTACGTACTGGCTAGACACGGAAGCCATTCCACTAGCTGACGAATTAGAAGGAGCGGCGATTGGTTGTCGGCAACTGACGTATAGGAGATCTGAGCTGGGGGAAGTGAAGCCATCATTACTGCTGCGGTTCATTTTCTCTAACGGCACGCTAAAAAACCGCAGTTGGCGAGGGCTCGCCCTGTTTGGCGTGACTCTGTGTGGGTTTTTGCTTTTTGTCGTTTGGTTGCTTGCGGGAATGTGGAGTGTGTCGAGTCTCCACGCAGCCCTTTCGCTTCGACAACTGTTGAGCACTGCATTCTTCGCGGTATGCGGCTGGATCATCTGGACTAGCTTTTACAGCCCTTGGGTGCGCTTGGTAGATGAGCGTGTAGTGAAGGCTTCGGCAGCACTCCTTTCGTTCAAGGAAGACTCGGCAGAACTCGAAATGCACCGCGATAGCGACAAACAGCAGTGGACTAGGATTGTTCGATTCAGCGGTGACTGTCCAATCTGCGGCGGCCGCGTGCTGCTTTCAAGGGGAAAGCCAGATCAGGTGCTGCCTTTGGTGGGACGATGCAATGAAAGCCCGTATGCACACGTTTTCAGTTTTGACCGGGTACGACTGGAAGGAAGCTATTTGGGTCCAGGTGATCTCTCATTGGAGTAATCGACAATCTTCCGCTGCTGGTGCTATCCATTATGGAGGCTCTCGGCCAAAAGCTGATGCTGCCAGCGGTCCGCCCCTAGGAGGGTGCGTTAAAAGCTCGGTGTTTGAGCTTTAGCGAAATGCCGTCCTCTCCCTGTTCAATTGCCAGCTCATCTCCCAAAGTCCAACCAAGCTTCTCAAGTAGCTCGTATGGAAGCTCAACAATAACGTCTCCGCTGCCATCCCCAGGATCTTGGCAGACAACTCGCCAGCTATCAGACATGCCCATAACGTCACCCTCGCTATATAAAGCTAAAGTATGGCAGTTTTATCCTGGGGACGCCTGGCTGTCGCGCGCGCCCAAGTCTTCGCGGCTGTGTTACAGGTCGATTGCACAGATACAAAAATCCACATCTAGTGAGTGGGCTTTCGGATATCTCCAAGGGGGAGCTAGGTGCCACTATTCTCGGCGCAAGCGAGATGGGCTCCCTTTTCTGAAGTACCGCTAACGGCTCAGAGTGTGTAAAAACGTTGTTCAGCGCGCTTGGAGTCCGACGCAGGGTTGGAAATCGCGTTCCTATGCATAATCTAGGTCTACTGACCTCCAGAAAAATTCTGGATTTCACGTAGTAGTGCAGACTTCAGTTTGAGTGACTGTTTTCACACACTCTGGCCCGGAAGCGGCCGGTCCCATCACGCAGACACCGGCCAAAAATACATCTTCGTTGTACTGACAAAAAACGACCTATTAACGTGATAAACAAGCCTCAGCTGCATGGAAACTCGCTGGTTTTAAAATTTATCATTATTCCCCCCTTGCAATGATGCCACCTTGCCTTCATAACCTCAGTACAACAAAGTTTAGAGAAGGTGCCAGTGATCGATACAAAACAGCAGCGGTTCCAGATCCTAGCTCTTTCTGGTGGAGGCTTTCGTGGGCTTTACACCGCGAAGATACTTGCTGACATCGAGGATCAGATAGGAGCACCAATCGCTTCAAAGTTTGATCTGATCGCAGGTACATCTATCGGTGGCATCTTGGCTTTGGCTGTAGCACTAGAAATTCCTGCTCAGAAAATGGTCGACCTCTTTGAGAAGCACGGTGAAGATATCTTCAAGCCGCGCTTCAACTTTTTTGGCACTTTGCGATCTGCCTATTCCCCCGAGCCATTGAAGCGCCTATTGCAAGACGAATCTCTCTTTGGCCAACAGCCCCTTGGGGAATGTAAGCATCCAGTAATCGTACCCGCTATCAACTACTCCCGGGGCGAGCCACAGCTATTCAAGACACCTCATCACCTAGATTTCATTCGTGACCACAAATTTGCCCTAGTTGACGTGGCACTTGCTACCAGCGCAGCCCCTATGTATTTCCCGCGTCACACCTTCAACAACAACCAATATGTCGATGGGGGGCTGTATGCCAATGCTCCAGGGCAACTTGCAGTCCATGAAGCCCAGCAGTTCATGGGGCAATCCATCGAGTCTATTTACGTCCTTGCCGTAGGAACCATGTCCTCTAAGTTCACCGCTAATCCCGGACGCAATCGCGCCGGAGGAACCTTTGACTGGGGGGGGCTGAAGCCAGCCAAGACACCAGAGCGGCTGTTTAGTGTTTCGATTTCGGTTTTGGAAACCCTTACACACAAAGTTCTGGGTCACCAGCTTGAGGGCAGATATACCCTCATTGATGACGCACTTACTGACGAAGTGTCCAAGGCTGTGGCCCTCGATAAAACGGATGCATCTGCCCGAGAGGCTCTTCTGGGAGCTGGGTCCGAACGATCAAAGGCATTTTTAGGCTCGGCTGAATCTAAGCCATTTCTTGCACATCAGCCCAGTCCACCAGTTTTTTATCACGGTCATAATGCCGCCAAGGAGAATTTTTGATGCTCAAATACAGCAAGCTCTTTCACAAGGGCGGCAACGACTCTGACGTTTACGAAGATCGGATCGTCCCAACGTCGGAACAACGCAAGTTTTTGATCAGTTGCAAAAACAAAGTGCGCGAGCATCTTAGGTCACGCATCCGCAGAGCAACAAAGGAAGAGCTGGGTATGGACCGTGTGGTCGAGCCACGCTTCCGCACCCAAGGCTCTTGGGCTTACAACACTTGCATCATCCCTGAGCGAATGCCAACGCAAGAGATGGATTGGGACTTTGGCGTCTATCTGCCCGTAACTGTTTGGGAAGAGAACGGCCCACCGCATGCTATGGCCAAAGCATACTTCGACTTAGTCGAGTACGCGCTTGGGGACTTGTGTGCTCAAGAAAATTGGCAGCTTCTGTTTGGTAAAGATACATGTATTCGAATTCAGGTCGCTAACTGGGCTCACCTGGATATTCCTTTATACGCTGCACCCGAAGATGAGTTTGAAAAGGTTAGAGAGAGGGTTGATCTGGCGGAAGCCTGCGCCGAATTGATGCGCAAAAGCGAAGCACTGATGGATACAGTAGACTTCGATTTTGCCATGAATCAGATTCAGGAGCAGCAATGGGAGGATCTCGATCATGTAGTGATGGCCACTCGCAGTGGTGAGTGGAAAGCCTCTGATCCAGAGGTCATAGCGAATTGGTTCAGAGATCGGATTGAAGAGCACGGGGAACAATTGCGTAGGGTATGCCGTTATTTGAAAGGGTGGCGTGACTTTCACTGGACATCGGGCGGGCCCACCTCAGTCTCCATCATGATTGCTGCTGCTCAGAAGTTTGAGCCCCGTCCTAGGCGTGATGACATTGCCTTGGAGGAGACGTCCCGACACCTCAGTCAGATGTTTTTGAGCGACATTCACGAGGAGGGTATCGACAATGGACAAGAAGACTTCAACCGCTTGAGCGAAGAAGACCGCCGCCTGGCGTCGACACGCTTCAGGACACTCGCGTCCACTATGCAAGAATTAAGATCAATACATGAGACCCAGAAGCTTGATGTCATCCGCCAGCTTCGTGGCCAGTTCGGCGCACGTATTCCTAACGATATCTCCTTGATCGAAGTGGACGCTGGGGCCGACGCTATCCGGAATACAGCACCTTTACGGGTCGCACCTCCAGTAGTTCTTTCCACCAAGGCTGGCTGATCTGGATGTCCAAGCTGGGTGAATCTCTGCGAGCACTGAAGGCCAGAGGGTTCGCCCCAATCGCTGCTCGCAGTCCAGCCCGTTCATTTAAAGGCGAGCTGGTCTGTAAGAGAGGAAAGGTCAACGCTAGGCTAACAATTTCCGACTGGGATTTTTTGAACTACCCTCATATTCAAATTCTTGAAAGGCAGGCTTTTCTCCCAGAGCTGATGCCCCACGTAGATGTCGCTGGCAATTTGTGCTACTTCGCTCCAGGCTCCGTAACGCTGGATCGATATGATCCAGCTACAGCTATTCTTCAGTGCCTCGACCAAGCCACTGCAATTCTTGACCGAATTTGTTTAGATTCGAGCTATCGCGTCGCAGATATTCAAAACGAGTTCCCCGCTCACTGGGAATACGGCCAATTATTACCGCCACGGCAGGTTCTGCTGGGCGAAATCAAACGAAGCGCAACAACGGCGAATTACTTTATTCTAGAGACCGGGGATAAGAAACGAGCTCTCATTTCTAATTCTCCTGACGAAGCGACAAGATTGGCTAATGCTTTAGGAGCCAAGCTTAAATCATCACACTTCCAATGCTGGATACTTAGAACAAGGACTTTACCAGCAGTACCGCAAGAAATGCCCACCACGATAAAAGCGCTATTCGACTGGATAAAAATCTGGGACCAAGCTTTATATACTAGGATCCAGAACATATTGGGCCAACGTGATTATCTTAAACAGTCCTATTTACCCTTCGCCATTGAAACCCCAGTTGGCTGGCTCGGCTTTGGGTTTGATTTAGACCGGATGCGACGTGAGACATACCGTAGAGATCCAAAAAAATACAGGCAATACCTCCATACGAAAGGGGGTAGCCAGAACCTATTTCGGATGGCTATCAAGCAGGTCAGTGCTAGCTTCGTCCATAACAGAAATCTGGGTATCCGGAATTTCTGGTTGATAAAATGCCAAAGATGTAAAGAAGAAAATCTTTCTCAGCGGATTATCTGATTGATCCTCTTCAGCCTACTCTACTG
>Ga0207900_100044_pt1 | contig 125424 bp, 118 predicted proteins | sample LinPmetageLP39_FD_184052 | JGI IMG/M metagenome (GOLD analysis project Ga0207900, IMG submission 184052) | Marine viral communities from the Pacific Ocean - LP-39 (SPAdes) | ecosystem: Environmental > Aquatic > Marine > Oceanic | place: Pacific Ocean | collected 2010-06-14
GGGTAGCCACCTGGTTTAGCGACGATGGTCGCTACACGCTAGAGGAGATAGGTGATTTTGTCTGGCGCATGATCCGCGACGCGGTGCTAAAGGAGCGCCGGCACGATGTGCGGACTGAATACGGTTGATCGGCGCCCCTATGGCTCTAACGTCAGGCCCCCGGGAGCATTAGCGCCTCGGTGAAACCCAGCTTCGGCATAGGCACGGTCTTTGGATTGATCACGACAGAAAGTTCGCCAGAAGTGGGTCTGGGGAAGAGGCGCCCGGTGGCGGATCATTGGCGGTTTTGAGTCGGTTTCTGCTACACTCGCGCATTGGGCCAAGTCCCGCTCTGCTACCCAGCATGAAACGAAGCCCCCGTTACACGCGGGCTTTTTATTCCGTATCCGTTCGTCGCCAGACGCTGGTCCGCCCGTCGGAGCCCCCATGATTGAAGACGCCAAACCCGCCGGTTTGCTCAAACGCTTTATGGCCCTGGTTTACGACGGCTTCCTGGTGATCGCCCTGTGGTTCGTCAGCGCCGGCCTGTTCGTGCTTCTCTATAACCACACCGGCCTGCCGGTGCAGGACATCAACGGCGTCACCCGCGCCGACCCGATGGTGCTGCGCGGCGTGCTGTTTCCCCTGCTGATACTGGAAACCTGGGCCTTCTACGCCTGGTTCTGGCTGCATGGCGGCCAGACCCTGGGCATGCGCGCCTGGCGCCTGCAGGTGCGCGACTACCGTGGCGGGCCCATGCGTTTCTGGCAGACGGTGGCGCGTTTCGCCGCCGCCGGGCTGTCCTGGCTGACCCTCGGCGCCGGCTATCTGGTGGTGCTGGTGCACCCGCACCAGACCCTGCATGACCGCCTGTCGCTCACCGCCACCGTGGTGTTGCCCAAGGGCGCCAAGGCGGTCTGACCGGGGTGGAGGAATAACCGCGTGAGAGTCGACGACTTTGATTTTGATCTGCCCGAAGAGCTGATCGCCCGCCATCCCCCCGAGCGGCGCCGCGACGCCCGCCTTCTGGCGCTCACCGTGGACGACCTGAAACATCAGCGGTTCCCGGACCTGGCCGGCCACCTGCGCCCCGGCGACCTGCTGGTGTTCAACGACACCCGGGTGATTCCGGCGCGTCTGTTCGGGCACAAAAGCTCCGGCGGCCGGGTGGAAGTGCTGATCGAACGGCTGCTGGAGGGCACCCGGGCGCTGGCCCACGTGCGTGCCTCCAAGTCGCCCAAGCCGGACACCGGGCTGGTGTTCGAACAGGGCATCGGTGCCCGGGTCGAGGGCCGCCGTGGCGAGCTGTTCGAGCTGGATTTCAGCGGCTGCGAGACCGCCCTGGAGGCCCTGGAGCGCATCGGTCATGTGCCGCTGCCGCCCTATATCGACCGTCCCGACGAGGGCGCCGACCAGGAGCGCTACCAGACCGTGTACGCCCGCGAGCCCGGCGCCGTGGCGGCGCCCACCGCCGGCCTGCATTTCGACCAGCCGATGCTGGACCAGTTGCAGGCGATGGGGGTGGAAACCGGCTTCGTGACCCTGCATGTGGGCGCCGGCACCTTTCAGCCGGTGCGGGTGGAGCGGGTCGAGGACCACCCCATGCACAGCGAACGGTTCCGCGTCGAGGCCGCGCTGGTGGAGCAGGTCGAGGCGACGCGCGCCCGGGGCGGCCGGGTGGTGGCGGTGGGCACCACCGCCCTGCGCACCCTGGAGGCGGCCTCCGCTGCCGGCGCGCTTGAAGCCGGTGAATCGGAAACCGATATCTTTATTTATCCGGGCTATCAGTTCCGCCAAGTGGACGCGCTGGTCACCAACTTTCATTTGCCGCGTTCCACGCTTCTGATGCTGGTGAGTGCGTTCGCCGGCCGCGAGCGGGTGCTGGCGGCGTACCAGGAAGCGATCCGCGAGCGCTACCGCTTTTTCAGTTACGGCGACGCCATGTTCATTGAGAGAACGTGCGACGTTCAGCGAGGCCTTTCATGTCCCGAATGACCTTCCAGCACTTGGCCAGTGACGGCGCCGCCCGGCGCGGGCGGCTGACCTTTCCGCGCGGCAGCGTTGAAACGCCTGCGTTCATGCCGGTGGGCACCTACGGCACCGTCAAGGGCATGCTGCCCCGGGATCTTGAGGACATCGGCGCGGAAATCTGTCTGGGCAATACCTTTCATTTGATGTTGCGTCCGGGCACGGAAGTGATCGGCGCCCATGGTGGCCTGCACGGTTTCATGCAATGGCAGCGCCCCATTCTCACCGACTCCGGTGGCTTTCAGGTGTTCAGCCTGGGTGAGATGCGCAAGATTTCCGAGCAGGGTGTGGTGTTCCAGAGCCCGATCAACGGTGACCGCATCGAGATGACGCCGGAAATCGCCATGCGCGTGCAGGCGGACCTGGACAGCGACATCTGCATGATCTTCGACGAGTGCACGCCGTATCCGGCCACCGAGGCCCAGGCCGCCGACTCCATGCGCCTGTCCCTGCGTTGGGCGAAACGCTCCAAGCAGGCCCATTTCGACGATCTCGGGAACGATGCGGCTTGTTTCGGCATCGTACAGGGGGGCATGTACGACGCCCTGCGCCGGGAATCGCTGGACGGTTTGGTGGACATCGGCTTTGACGGCTACGCCGTCGGCGGCCTGAGCGTGGGCGAGCCGCAGGAAGAAATGCTGCGCACCCTGGGCGCGTTGACGCCGCACATGCCCGAGGACCGGCCCCGTTATCTGATGGGGGTGGGTCGGCCCGAGGACATTGTTGAAGCGGTGCGGCGCGGCGTGGATATGTTTGACTGCGTGATGCCCACGCGTAATGCGCGCAACGGCCATATTTTCGTCGCCGAGGGCGTGCTCAAGATACGCAACGCCCGGCATCGGCACGATCTGGCGCCGCTGGACGAAAACTGTGATTGCTATACCTGCCAGCATTTTTCGCGCAGCTATCTGCACCATCTGGATCGCTGCAACGAGATGCTCGGCGCGCAACTCAATACCATCCACAATCTGCGCCATTACCAGCGGCTGATGGCCGGATTGCGGGGGGCTATCGAAGCGGGTACATTGAGCGCCTTTATTAGCGACTTCTACGCGGCTTTGGGCCGTCCCGTACCCGCGATTTAACGACGATAACGTGGAGTAACGTCATGAACTGGTTGATTTCACCCGCGCACGCTCAAACCGGTGGGGCCGCGCCTGGCGGCGGCAGTATTGAGCTGATCATGCTGGTGGTAATGGTAGCGGTGTTCTACTTCTTCCTGATCCGCCCGCAGCAAAAGCGCGCCAAGGAACACAAGAACCTGGTCCAGAGCCTGAACAAAGGCGACGAAGTGATCACCAGCGGCGGTATTCTCGGCCGGGTCACCAAGGTCACCGACGATTTCGTGGTACTGGAAATCAGCGGCAACCTCGAGATCAAACTGCAGAAACAGAGTGTCCAGGCCACGTTGCCGAAAGGCACCATTAAATCCATATAAGTCCTCGCCGGCCGAACCGGAAGACCATTATGACCCGCTATCCGCGCTGGAAATTTTTCCTGCTCCTGGCCGTGCTATTGGGGTGCGGCCTCTATGCGCTGCCCAATCTTTATCCGGACGTTCCGGCCATTCAGATCAGCGCCAACGACGCCGGCGGTCAGGTGCCGGTACCGGTTCGTGACCGGGTGCTGGGCACCCTTGACGACGCCGGCATCGAACACGGCGAAGGCGAAACCATCAACAATTCCTGGATGGTGCGCCTGCAGAGCACGGACGCGCAATTGCGGGCCCGCGAGCGTATTTCCAGCCTGCTCGGCGAAGAGTATGTGGTGGCGCTCAACCTGGCCCCGACCACGCCGGACTGGCTGCGTGCGGTGGGCGCCTCGCCCATGAACCTGGGCTTGGACCTGCGTGGTGGGGTGCACTTCCTGCTGCAAGTGGACATGGCCACGGTGATTGAACAGCGCATGGACGCCTGGTCCGGCCAGGCCAAGCTGACGCTGCGCAACGAGGGCATCCGCTACCGCAGCGTGGATATCGAGGGCCAGGATCTGGTCATCACCCTGGACGACCAGATCGCCGCCGACGCGGCCAGGGCGCCGTTGCGCACGGCGTTGCCGGAATTCACCCTGGACCAGTCCGAAGAGCGGCCGCGCCTGACCCTGACGCTGAACCAGAGCACCCTGGATGAGCTGCAGGATTACGCCGTTGATCAGAACCGCACCGCACTGAACAACCGGGTCAACGAGCTTGGCGTCGGCAACGCGGTGGTCCAACGTCAAGGCGCCGACCGTATCGTAGTGCAGCTGCCCGGCGTTCAGGACGCCTCCCAGGCGCGCCGTATTCTCGGCCGCACCGCGACCCTGGAATTCCGTCTGGTGGCCGACCAGTATTCTTCCAGCCGGGCCAGCACCGGCATCGCGCCGCCGGGCACCGAGATTTTTCCGTTCAAATCGCAGAACGACCGGCCGGTGATTCTGGAGAAATCCAAGATCGCCACCGGCGATCAGGTCACCAACGCGCAGATGGGCTTCGACCAGCAAAGCGGCACGCCGCAGGTAAACGTGGAGCTGGATTCCACCGGTGCGCGCAGCATGCAGCGGGTGACCAGCAAGAACGTGGGCAACCCCATGTCGGTGCTGTTCATCGAAACCAAGACGGTGATGAAAACCGTCGAGGGCGAGGACGGTGAGCGCCGTCAGGTGCCGGAAAGCACCACCGACCAGTACGTGATCAACGTCGCCACCATTCAGGACACCCTGGGCAGCCGCTTCCGTATTACCGGCCTGGACAGCCCGGCGGAGGCATCGGAACTGGCCTTGTTGCTGCGCGCCGGGTCCCTGGCGGCGCCGGTGACCATCGTTGAAGAGCGCACCATTGGTCCCAGCCTGGGCCAGGAGAATATCGAAGCCGGCCTCAAGTCGATGGCGTTGGGCATGGCGCTGGTGCTGGTGTTCATGGTGGTCTGGTACAAGGTGTTCGGGCTGTTCGCCAATGTGGCGTTGCTGGGCAACCTGGTGATCATTGTCGGCGTCATGTCACTGATTCCCGGTGCCACGCTCACCCTGCCGGGCATCGCCGGTATCGTGCTGACCGTGGGTATGGCGGTGGACGCCAACGTGCTGATCTACGAGCGTATCCGTGAAGAACTGCGTAACGGCCGGCGTCCGCGCGAGGCGATCGAAGAGGGCTACGGCCGCGCCTTCACCACCATTTTGGACGCCAACATCACCACCATGATCGTGGCGGTGATTCTGTTCTCCGCGGGCACCGGCTCCGTGCAGGGCTTCGCGGTGACACTGTTCATCGGCATCCTGTCCTCCATGTTCACGTCCATCATCGGTACCCGCGCGCTGGTGGAAATGACCTACGGCCGGGGCGCACGCGCGCCGGCCAAACTGAGTATCTGAGGCGGTTATGAGTAAGGCTCCCGCGAAGCACATCAACTTCATGGCGCCGCGCAAGGTGCTCGGCATGCTGTCGATTGCCCTGGTGGTGATCTCCATCGCGCTGCTCGCCACCCGCGGCCTGAACCTGGGCCTGGACTTCACCGGCGGTACCTCGGTGGTGGTGAAAAGCGAACAGGACCTGGACCTCGATCAGGTGCGTGGCGCCGTGGCCGAAAGGGGCTTCAGCGATGCCATTGTTCAGCAGTACGGCTCGGCCCGGGAAGTCAGCATCCGTGTGGCGCCCACCGACGGTGTGGAAGCCGATCAGGTAGGCGGCATGGTGTTTGAGGCTGTGAATGCCGAGATCGACAATCTGGAACTGCTCAAGGTGGAGTTCGTCGGCCCCCAGGTGGGCGACGAGCTGCGTGACCAGTCGGGCCTTGCCATGCTGATGGCGTTGGGCCTGATGCTGGTTTACGTGTGGTTCCGGTTTACCAACAAGTTCGGTATCGCCACCGTGGCCGCGTTGCTGCACGACGTGATCATCGTGCTGGGCCTGTTCTCCCTGCTGCAATGGCACTTCGACCTGACCGTGCTGGCGGCGATCCTGGCGTTGATCGGTTATTCCCTGAACGACTCCATCGTGGTCGCCGACCGAATACGCGAGAATTTCCGAAACACCCGGGAGACCGACCCGGAAAGAATCGTCAACGGCGCCATCAACGAGATGCTCAACCGCACCATCAACACCTCCGTGACCACCGCCCTGGTATTGCTGGCGCTGTTCTTCTTCGGCGGTGAAGTGATGCGCTCGTTCTCGGAAGCCTTGCTGGTGGGCATTGTCGTGGGTACCTACTCGTCCATCTACGTGGTCGCTAACCTGATCTTTACCCTCAACGTCACCAAGGAAGACTTCCTGGTCGTCGAGAAAGAAGAAATCGATGAAATGCCTTAACGGCAATGGATAATGGGTAATTGAGAATGGAGAGTGCGCGCTTCGGCGGCGCTTGATTCGACAAAAAAGGCCGTGCCCGCGAATGAATGCTGGCACGGCCTTTTTCGTTTTCAGCTATCAATTTTCCATTACCAATTATCCATTGCTCTCTACTTACCAGTCTTGTTTTTCCATCCAGGGGATGATGCGCTCGAAGGCGGCTTCGATCTGATCCAGGGAGGTGGAGTAGCTGATGCGCAGGGCGTTGCTGCAGGTGTCGCCGAAGGTTTCCCCCGCCACCGTGCAGACGCCGGTCTCGCGCAGCAGCTTGAGCGCCACGTTGCCGCCGTTAACGCCTTCCGGCAGCGACGGAAACAGATAGAAGGCGCCGTCGGGTCGGTAGCCGGTGAGGTGCGGCGTGGCTTTGACCAGCTCCACCAGTCTGTCGCGGCGGCGTTGGTATTCCATCAGCATGTTGTCGATGAAGGTGCGCTCGCCGCGCAGGGCCGCCACCCCGGCCCACTGGCAGGGCGTGTTGGCCACGGTGGTGGTGAACATATGGTAGCGGCGCAGTTTCTTGATTGCCCCCTGGCTGGCCATCAACCAGCCGATACGCATGCCCGCCATGCTGAAGGTTTTGGAAAAACTGGAAATCACCATCACATGGTCCAGATCCGAACAGCAGGACAACACACTCGGATATTCCTTGCCGTCGTACACCAGGTGGTCATAGACCTCGTCGCTGATCACGTACACGCCCCGGTAGGCCGCTTCCTGCACAATCGCTTCCACGGTGTCGCGGGGGTAGATGGTGCCGGTGGGGTTGCTCGGTGAGTTGAGCACGATGGCGTAGGTGTTCGGGCCGATGGCGTCGATCACCTCCTGCGGGTCCAGTTGGTGCTGGTTTTCCGCGCGCGTCGGGATCGATTTCACCACCCCGCCGTTCATGCGGATCAGCGGTGCGTAGAGCATGAACGATGGCTCCGGGACGATGAATTCCCGGCCCGGCGCCGAAGTGGCGGTGAGCGCCAGATACAGCGCCTCGGTGGCGCCGGTGGTAATCATGATGTTTTCCGGCACCAGGGTGCGGTTATAGCGTTCACCGTAGTATTCGGCCAGGGCTTCAAGCAGTTCGGGCAGGCCGGCGTCCATGGTGTAGCCGGTCTGGCCCGCGTGCAGGGCGTCCACCGCCGCTTCCACCACGTGCGCCGGTGGCTTCAGATCCGGCTGCCCGATGGACAAATGAATGACATCCTCCATGGTGGCGGCCAGGTTCACCATGCGGCGGATGCCCGGCACCGGGATGGTCAGCAAAGCCGGGTTCCAGATCGGGTCTTCGGTTTCGTAGAAGTCCGTGTCCAGGTTGATGCTGCTCATATCACCGCTCCCTTTTTAAAGACGGTTCATGCGGTTGCGCCGGCCAGGGCCAGCGATGGACGGCCGGTGAACGGACGTAGCTGTTCGAATAAATGCCCGGCTTTCAGTACCCGTTCGTCTTCGAAGCGACGGCCCACAATCTGCAGGCCCATCGGCAGGCCGTCGCCGGCCAGCCCCAACGGCACGGAGAGCGCCGGTTGGCCGGTCATGTTGAAAGGGTAGGTAAACGGCGTCCAGGTGGGCCAGCGGGTATTGGGCCAGTCCGGCGGTACTTCCCGGTTGGTATCGAAGGCGGTGATCGGCAGGGTCGGGGTGATCAAAAGATCGTACTTCTGGTGGAACACCGCCATCCGCTCCGACAGCGTCATGCGTTCGTTGACCGCCGCCAGATAGTCGAGCATGGACAGGCGTTCGGCCTTGGCGACCACCTGCATCAGGCCCGGGTCCATCTGCTCACGCTGGCGTGGTGTCAGGTCCCGGCAGGCGTTGGCGGCGCCGCCGTAGAACAGGTGGCCGAAGGCGGCGAGCGGGTTGCTGAAGCCCGGGTCCACTTCCACCACGGTGGCGCCCAGGTCTCGGAACACCTCCACGGCGGCGGCGCAGGCCCGTTCGATGTCCGGGTCCACGTCGACGTAACCCAGGTTATTGCTGTAGGCGATGCGCAGCCCGGAAAGGTCGCCCTCCAGGGCGCCCAGGTAATCGGTGCCGCGCCGTGGCGCGGCCTGTGAATCGCGTGGGTCGGTTTCGCAAAGCACCTGCATCATCAAGGCGGCGTCCGCCACGGTACGGGTCATCGGCCCGGCGTGGGCGAGGCTGCCGAACGGGCTGGCCGGCCAGTGCGGCACTTCACCGAAGGTGGGCTTGTGACCGACGATGCCGCAAAAGCCCGCCGGAATACGGATCGAGCCGCCAGCGTCGGTGCCCAGGGCGAGGGGCGCCATGCAAGCGGACACCGCCGCCGCAGAACCGCCGCTGGAGCCGCCGGCGGTTTTCGACGGGTCCCAGGGGTTATTGGTGGGGCCGCACAGCGGGCTGTCGGTGACGCCCTTCCAGCCGAACTCCGGAGTGGTGGTTTTGCCCAGCGGCACGTAGCCGTGGCGCTCCAGGGCGGCGGTGGCCGGCGAGCGCTTGTTCAGCGTACTGGCGCCGTCGATGGTGCGTGAGCCTTTCAGGGTGGGCCACATGGGCGTCAGGAACACATCCTTTACCGCTACTGGGACGCCGTCCAAAAGCCCTTGGGCGTCGCCCTTCATGTAGCGTTGCTCCGAGGCCTTGGCGATCTCCAGGGTGGTCTCGCGGTCGATCAGGCACCAGGCGTTCAGGGCATGATCGTGGTGCTGCACATGGTCGAGTAGATCCGCCGCCACCTCCACCGGTGACAGCTCCCGGCGTTCGAACGCCTTCTTCAATTCCAGCGCACTCAGGGTCCGCAGTTCCTCGCTCATGGATGAGTCTCCTCTTTAGCGGCGACCGTAGCCGCGTGCCGTATCCACCGGGTTGGCCAGCGGCTGCCCGCGCCGCCAGCGTTGAAAGTTATCGACGAACTGTTCGCCCAGTGCCTGCCGCCAACCGACGAAATCACCGGCCATATGCGCGGATAACATCACGTTGGGGTAGCGCCACAGTGGGTGCTCCGGTGGCAGCGGCTCTTGCTCGAACACGTCGAGAGCGGCGCCGGCCAAACGCCCATGGTCCAGCGCGCCCAGCAGGGCGTCGGTGCGCACCACCGCGCCACGGCCCACGTTGATGAATACCGCACCGGGTTTCATCAAGCGGAAATGGCGGTCGTCGAACAGGCCGCGGGTGTCCTCGGTGAGCGGCGCCGCCACGATCACGTAGTCCGCGTCCCCCAGCAGAGCGGGCAGATCCTCCTGACGGTGCACCCGGGCAAAAGCCGGGTCCTGGCGGGCGCGGCGCGCCGTGCCCACCACGTTCATGCCCAGGGCGCCGAGCACGGTGGCGATTTCACGGCCGATCGAACCGGCGCCCACCACCAGCGCTCGGGCGCCACGGATCATGGCGGTTTCCCGGTGCCGCCAGCGTCGCTCCCGTTGCAGCGCCAGATTGGTCAAAGTGTCCTTGGCGAACAGCAGCACCGCGCCCAGCACGTACTCGGCGATGCCCCGGTCAAAAATGCCCGAGGCGTTGGTGACCGGGAAATCACCGTTCTGGATCGGCGGGATCATAAGCGCGTCCACGCCCGCGCTGGTGGCGTGCACCCAGCGTATCGGGCAGGGGTCGGGCCAGGCGGCCTCCAGGGCCTCGACGCGGAAATCGGTCACCACCAGGATGTCCGTTTCCGCCAGCGCCTCGGCGAGGCCGTTGTCGCCCCGCACTTCGCGTATCGTCGCCTCCCCGCGCAGCCGTTCCAGGCCGGGGAGGGCGGGTTCGTCCTCGGCGAGCAGGACGGTGACCCGGGGCTCATGCAATGCGCCTGCGCTCATGGCGTCTCCTTTAGTGCCTTTAATGCCTTCAATTCAGCGGGTTTCTTCGAGCGCGTCCTGGAACAGGTTCACCGCTTGATCAATTTCCTGCCGGCTAGCGGTGAGCGGCGGCAGCCAGCGCACCACCTGGCCGTGGATGCCGCAGCGCAGCAACAGCAAGCCGCTTTGTTCGCAGGCCTTGAGCAGGGCGGCGGCGCGCTCGCCGTCCGGATTGCCCGGCCCCTTGACGATCTCCAGGCCCAGCATCAGGCCCATGCCGCGCACCTCGTCGATGCAATCGTGGCTGTCCTGCAGCGTGCGCAGCCGTTCGAACAGGTAAGCGCCTTCGCTGGCCGCGTGGCCAACCAGGTCTTCCTGTTCGATCACATCCAGAGTCGCCAGGGCGGCGGCACAAGCCACCGCGTTGGCACCGTAAGTGCCGCCCTGGGAACCGGGGGCCCCGCTGGACATCAACGCCCGGCTGGCGGCCACGGCGGACAGCGGGTAGCCGCTGGCCAAACCCTTGGCGGTGATCAGCATGTCCGGTTGAACGTCGAAATGCTCGTGGCTCCAGAACCGCCCGGTGCGCCCGTAACCGGCCTGGATCTCATCGGCGATCAGCAGAATGCCGTGCCGGTCGCAGCGCTCGCGCAGCCCCTGCATGAAACGTTTGGTGGCCGGGTAGTAGCCGTACTCGCCCTGCACCGGCTCGATGATCATGGCGGCGGTGTCCGACGGCGCGGACTGGGTCATCAGTACGTGGTCCAGCTCGCGCAAACAAAAGTCCACGGTCTCTTCCTCGCTCCAGCCGTAGCGGTAACTGTGCGGGAAGGGGCTGAAGCTGACGCCGGCCATCAGTGGCTGCCAGCCGGTGCGTACCTTGGTGGTGGAAGTGGTCATCGAGGCCGCCGCCAGCGTGCGGCCATGGAAGCCGCCGGTGAAGGCAATGATATTGGGCCGGCCGGACGCCTGGCGGGCCAGACGCAGCGCGGTCTCCACCGCCTCACTGCCGGAGTTGGAAAACGCCACCGCATCGAGATTGCGCGGCAGGTGTTCGTAAAGCCGGTCGGTGAGACGCAGCATATTGGGGTGGGTGACGGTGGCGTACTGGGCGTGCACCAGCTTGCCGACCTGGTCGCGGGCGGCCTCCACCACCTTGGGATGGCAGTGGCCGGTGGCGGTGACGCCGATACCCGATGTGAAATCCAGCCAGCGACGGCCTTCGCCGTCAAACAACCAGCTTCCTTCGCCCCGTTCCGCGCAGATCCCGCTGGACTGCACCAAAAGTGGAGACAGATGATTCATGGCTTGCTCCTCCATACCCGATTCCCGGGCGGAGGTTACCCGCTGAGATTCAGCGGTTCCCGCCCAGGGCGCCTTGAATCCGTGCACCGACAGCGTCGGTGCCGCGCGCCGAGTGCCCGGCGGCGAGGTCCGACACCAGCGTCTCATGCAAATGCTGGGCCGCGCCAGAAAAAATCGGCTCTTTTAAACCCAGCCATTCCAACATCAACGCGAGACTGAAAAGGGTAGCCCGCGGGTCGGCCAGACCCTGGCCGGCAATGTCCGGTGCTGAGCCGTGGGTCGGTTCGAACAACGCCGGCTGCGACGGATCCGCCGGATTGAGATTGGCCGACGGCGCCACGCCCAGACCCCCGGCCAGTACCGCCGCCAGGTCGGTAAGAATGTCGCCGTGCAGATTACTGGCCACCACGACGTCGAAGCGCCATGGCGCCTGTACGAATTTCATCGCCGCCGCGTCCACCAATTCGTGGTGGGTGGCGACATCGGGATAGTCCGCGGCTACTTCCTCGAACACCCGGTCGTACAAGGTGCCCCAGAACGCCTGGGCATTACGCTTGGTGATCAAACAGACCTGGGACTCACACGGCGTGCCGTCGGCGCCGTCGAAGTGACGTGGGGTTTGTGATTCGGCCCGTTGCGCCGTCCGTTGGCGGGCGCGTTCGAAGGCATGTCGTATCAGCCGCTCGGTGGCGGTGTAGGTGAACACCTCCAACTGCGTGGCGATTTCCTCGCGGGTATCGGCGCGCAGGCGGCCACCCTGGCCGACGTACTCGCCTTCGCTGTTTTCGCGAATCACCAGCATGTCGAGATCGCGGGCGCGATCATCGGCCAGATATTGAATGGTGCCGGGGTAGAAGCGGGCCGGCCTTTCGCAGGCCCACAGGTCCAGACCCTTTCGCAGGGTCAGCAACGGCGCCAGGGAGACACCGTCGGGAAGGCGGTAGCGTTGCGGGTCGCTGAGCGGCCCCGGGTCACCCAGGGCGCCGAGCAACAGCGCCTGGTACTGGCGCAGCCGGGGCAGGGCGTCCTCCGGCATCATCGCGCCATGGCGTTGGTGCCAGTCGGTGGCCGGCCACGGCAACACGTCGTACTCCAGCGGCAGATCGTGGCCGTGTATCAGCGTCTTGAGCACCGACTCGGCGACGGCCATTACCTCCGGGCCGATGCCGTCGCCGGGCAGCAGCGCTACTCGCATCAATGTCGTCATAGAGGCTCCTTTTGGCTACAAGCTTCAAGCCGGCCGATCTACGGAGTGGCCTTGTGGGAGCGGGCCTTGCCCGCTCCTACCAGCTTGCAGCTTGCATCAGCCCATGCAGAGGTATTTCACCTCCATGTACTCTTCCATGCCCTGGTGCGAGCCCTCGCGGCCCAGGCCGGATTCCTTGACGCCGCCGAACGGGGCCGCCGCGTTGGAAATCAAACCTTCGTTAATCCCCACCATGCCGGCTTCCAGTGCTTCGGCTACGCGCCATACGCGGTGGATGTTCTCGCTGTAAAAGTAGGAGGCCAGGCCGAACGGCGTGTCGTTGGCGATGCGGATGCCTTCCTGCTCGTCCTTAAAGCGAATCACCGCCGCCAGCGGGCCGAAGGTTTCCTCATGGCAGAATTCCATATCCGAGCTGGCGCCGGTGATCAGCGTGGGCTGAATAAAGTTGCCGCCGCGTTCGTGGGCGTCGCCGCCGAGCACCACCTTGGCGCCCTTGGATTTCGCGTCCTCGATATGCTCGAGCACTTTCTTGGCGGCGCCGGCATTGATCAGCGGGGCTTGGGTCACGCCCTCCTCGAAGCCGTCGCCCACTTTCAGCTTTTCCATCGCCGCTTTGAGTTTTTCCACGAACGCATCGTGTACGCCGTCTTGCACCAGGAAGCGGTTCACGCACACGCAGGTCTGGCCGGTGTTGCGGAACTTGCTGGCGATGGCGCCTTCCACGGCCTTGTCCAAATCGGCGTCGTCGAACACCAGGAAGGGCGCGTTGCCGCCCAGTTCCAGGGACACCTTCTGGATGTGCTCGGCGCAATTGGCCATCAGCTGGCTGCCCACCTCGGTGGAGCCGGTGAAACTCACTTTGCGCACCACCGGTGAGCTGGTGATGGTGTCGGCGATGGCCGCGGCGGAGCCGGTGATGATGTTGATGACACCGGCGGGAATGCCGGCGCGCTGGGCCAGCTCGGCCAGGGCCAACGCGGAGTACGGCGTGGCGCTGGCCGGTTTGATCACCATGGTGCAGCCCGCCGCCAGGGCGGCGCCGGCCTTGCGGGTGATCATTGACGCCGGGAAGTTCCACGGTGTGATCGCGGCGGTGACACCGATAGCTTGCTTGATCACGATAATGCGTTGGCCGGGCTTGGCGCCGGGAATGGTGTCACCGTAAGCGCGGCGGGCTTCCTCGGCGAACCACTTGATAAAGGACGCGGCGTAGGCGATCTCGCCCTTGGACTCCGCCAGCGGCTTCCCCTGCTCGAGAGTCATCAAGGCGCCCAGGTCGTCCTGGTGTTCCATCATCAGGTTGTACCAGGCGTATAGCAGATCGGCCCGCTCGCCGGCGGTCTTGGCGCGCCAGGCCGGCAGCGCGTTGTCGGCGGCGGCGATGGCTTGCAGGGTGTCCGCTTCCTTCATGCGCGGCACGGTGCCGATGATGTCACCGTTGGAGGGATTGTCCACGTCGATGGTGGCGCCGTCTTCAGCGTCGCACCATTGGCCGTTGATGAAACACTGCTGGCGGAAAAGGGACGGATCCTTGAGGTTGAACTGGGTCATCGGAAGCTCTCCTGAAAGCGTTCTTAGCGCAAAAGAATTCAATGCTTCAACGCTAGCAGAGCTCGGCGCCCAGGCCTATCCCTTAGGGATGGGTTTTACGCATGGTTGCGACAGGGAGAAACAGCTACAAGCTGCAAGCCCCGAACAGGCCGTGCTACGGAGTGGCCTTGTAGGAGCGGGCCTAGCCCGCGAAAGGCCGGCTAGGCCGGCCGGTGGGATACCAGAGGCATTGTTTGAGCCGTCGTTGCCGATGCCTCTGGGATCCTGCCGGGAGCGTTGCTCCCTTTCGCGGGCGAGGCCCGCTCCTACAAGGCCCGGCTCAGCCGCGCTTGAGGCTGTCGGTCAGGTGGGGTTTGATCTTCTGCAGTAAGCCTTTGAACACCTTGGGGGTGCCGGCGACGATGTTGCCGCGTTGCAGGTGGCTGTGGCCGCCGGCTACGTCGCCCACCAGACCGCCGGCTTCGGTGATCAGCAGGGTGCCCGCCGCCATGTCCCACTCCTGCAGACCCAGCTCGAAAAAGCCGTCCAGGCGGCCGGCCGCCACCCAGGCCAGATCCAGCGCCGCGGCGCCGGGCCGGCGCAGGCCGGCGGTGGATTCCGCCACCGCCCGGAACATGCCCATGTAGGCATCCATGTAGGCCATCTGGTCGTTACGGAACGGAAAGCCGGTGCCAATCAGCGCGCCGTCCAGGCCGGCCCGGTTGGTGACCCGCAGGCGGCGGCCGTTAAGCGCCGCGCCGCGACCGCGGCTGGCGGTGAATTCTTCTTCGCGCAGCGGGTCATAAACCACCGCGTGCTCCACTTTGCCTTTTACTTTCAGGGCGATGGACACCGCGTACTGGGGCAGGCCGTGAATAAAGTTGGTAGTGCCGTCCAGCGGATCGATCACCCACAGGTAATCGGCGCCGGCGCCGGTGCCCGGCTGTTCGCCGCTTTCCTCGGCGAGAATGCCGTGCTCCGGGTAGGCTTTGCGGAGGGCGTCGATGATGCGTGCTTCCGCGGCCCGGTCCACCTGGGTGACGAAGTCGTTGGCCGCCTTCCGGTCCACGGACAAGGGGTCGTTGTTCTCCGCCGCGCGGCGGATCAGGTTGCCGGCCTGGCGGGCGGCTCGCAGGGCAATATTCACTTGCGGCGCGTGCATGCAATCATCCTGTCGGGTTCAAAGAGCGCGATCACCCGGCGCGGCGGGGCCGGCGGGCGTTTCGGGAGGCGGATTGTAACAGAGCCGGAGGGAGGAGGGCAGATCAGAATCTGCTAGACTAGCGCGCTCTCCATTCCCGAATTCGGATACCTCATGTTAGAGAATGTGCGCGTGGTGATGGTGGAAACCACGCACCCCGGCAACATCGGCGCCGCCGCCCGCGCCATGAAGACCATGGGGCTGGCGGACCTGCGCCTGGTCAGCCCGGCGGTGTACCCCAGCGCCGAGGCCACCGCCCGGGCCTCCGGGGCCGGCGACGTGCTCAGCGTCGCGCGGGTCTGCGCCGACCTGGACGAGGCCCTGGACGGCGCCACCCTGGTGATCGGCACCAGCGCGCGCCAACGGCGTATCCCCTGGCCCTGCCTGACCCCGCGCCAGCTGAGCGCCCAACTGCAGCGCGAGCCGGACAGCACCCGCATCGCGGTGCTGTTCGGGCGCGAGGACCGCGGCCTGACCAACGACGAGCTGCGTCGCTGCAACCTGCACGTGACGGTGCCCGCCAACCCGGACTACGGCGTGCTCAATGTGGCGTCGGCGGTGCAGCTGATCGCCTATGAACTGCGCCTGGCCCTGGTCGGCGAAGACGCGGACCTGCCCGAGGCCCGCGCCCGCCGGGAGGCGATGCCGTTGCCGGAAATGTTCTGGGACGAGCCGCCGGCCAGCAACCAGGCGGTGGCCGGTTTCCTCGATCACCTGGAACAGGTAATGACGGAAAGCGGCTTTCTGAACCCGGAGCAGCCCGGTCAGGTGATGACGCGCATGCGACGATTGTTCCTGCGCGCCCGTCCGGACAAAATGGAGATCAACATCCTGCGCGGTACGCTGGTGGCGATACAGAAGCAGGCCGCTCGCCAGGCAGGGGACCCACCCCGCGACGACGAGCCGGGGACCAGTCAGAGGTAATTATGTTCAAGCAAGTGAAAGAGGACATCGCATCGGTTTTCAGTCGCGACCCGGCGGCCCGGAATACGCTGGAGGTATTACTCAACTATCCGGGTTTGCACGCGGTGTTGTTTCACCGTTTGGCGCACTGGCTCTGGCGCCGCAACTTAAAACAGCTGGCCCGTTTTTTGTCCACCTTTAGCCGCTGGCTGACCGGCATCGAAATTCATCCCGGCGCCAAAATCGGCCGGCGCTTTTTCATTGATCACGGCATGGGCGTGGTGATCGGTGAGACCGCTGAAATCGGCGATGACGTAACGCTTTACCACGGCGTCACCCTGGGCGGCACCAGCTGGGACAAAGGCAAGCGCCACCCGACCCTGGAGGACGGCGTGGTGGTGGGCGCCGGCGCCAAGGTGCTCGGCCCGTTCACCGTGCACAAGAACGCCAAGATCGGTTCCAACTCGGTGGTCACCAAAGAGGTGCCGGAGGGCGCCACCGTGGTCGGCATACCCGGCCGGGTGATCGGCCGCCCGGTCAGCGCTCAGGAGAAAACCCGCCAGGAAATGGCCGAGAAAATCGGTTTCCAGGCTTACGGCGTCAGCAACGACATGCCCGACCCGGTGGCCGAAGCCATCGGTGCCCTGCTGGATCACATGCACGCGGTGGACGGCAAACTCGACCGGGTGTGCGACAACCTCAAGCGCCAGGGCATCCAGGGCTGCGACGAAAAACTGCCGGAGCTCAATGCTGAAGACTTCGAGCCGGTGAAGGCGCGCGGCGGCACCGACTGACACCACAATTCGGAGTGCGGGTTTGTGGGAGCGGGCCCCGCCCGCGAAAGGGTGGCTTCCAGCCACCGGCAGGATCCCAGAGAGCCCTGTTATTGCGGTGTCCGGTGCTTCGTATCCGAGACGCGGGGCAATGGTGGTGCCTTCCGGGACCGCTCAAGCCATCCCTGGCCGCTGTTAGTTTGGCCATCCGTGGCCAAACAGCTCCCTCCAGGCACCACCATTGCCCCGCTCACTTTGCAGCGTCACCGCCACGGGTCAAATTGACCGTGTGAAAACACAGACCCGCGTCCCCGCTGGAGAATCAACCGTTCCGGTTAAAAAGCGGCGAACAAAATAAGGACACGATAGATGATCCAGACGCTGACGCGCTTGTTCCCCTTGTGGGCGGTGCTGTTTTCGGTATTCGCGTTTCTGTTCCCGGGCGGGCTGGCGGAACTGTCCTGGGCCATCGTGCCGTTGCTGATGCTGATTATGTTCGGCATGGGCATGACGCTGACCTGGTCGGATTTCGCCGATGTGGCGCGGCGCCCGGCGGTGATCGGCCTGGGGATGTTGCTGCAATTCCTGGTGATGCCCTTGGTGGCGCTGCTTGTGGGGCGACTGCTGGCGTTGTCGCCGGAACTGCTGCTGGGCCTGGTGATCGTCGGCGCCTGCCCGGGCGGTACCGCGTCCAACGTGATCTGCTATCTGGCGCGGGCGGACGTGGCGCTGTCCATCACCATGACGTCGGTGTCCACCCTGATGGCGGTGGTGGCCACGCCATTGCTGGTATGGGTCTACCAGGGCCAGAGCATCGAAGTGCCGGTGATGTCGATGCTCGGTTCCCTGGTGCAGATCGTGCTGCTGCCGGTGATTGCCGGCACCCTGCTGAATTCTCTGTTTCATCGCCCTCTGGAGCCGGTGCGGACGGTGTTCCCGCTGTTGTCGGTGGCGGCCATCGTGCTGGTGATCGGCGTGATCGTGGCGCTCAACCGGGATCGCATCGCGGTGGGCGGCGCGGCGGTGATGCTGGCGGTGGTGTTGCACAACGGCCTGGGGCTCGCCCTGGGTTACGGCGGCGCCCGGCTAATGCGTCTGGACCCGCGCCGCGCCCGCACGCTGGCGATCGAAGTGGGCATGCAGAATTCCGGCCTGGGCGTGGCGCTGGCGGTGAAGCATTTCTCCGCCGGCGCCGCGCTGCCGGGGGCGCTGTTCAGCGTCTGGCACAACCTGTCCGGTTCGCTGCTGGCCTGGTACTGGCGGCGCCGGCAACCGTAAAAGACGGTAATGCGGCCTGCCAGAGCGCCGTCGGACTGGCAGACTGACCCTTAATGAAACGCCTTTTCCAAATCCTTGTGCTGTTGCTGCTGATCGCGGCGCCGCTGTTTGTGCTCGGCCTGCACCAGCAGTGGTGGTCGGTGCCACGGCACTGGAACCCTTTCATGCCGCTGCACGTCACCGACCCGGTGACGCCGGTGACCGGCTGGAAGCTGTCGCGGCTCAAGGACCGCCCGCAGGCCTGCCTGGAGGCGTTGCGCACCGCGCCGGAGGACGCCCTCGACCATCTGCCGCTGGAGGACTACACCCCGGTGAAAAGCTGCCCGCTAACCAATGTAGTGCGGGTGCGCCGCACCGGGGTCACCTTCAACAACAGCTTCGTGGCCCGTTGCCCGCTGGCCCTGGCGTGGGTGATGTTCGAGCGCCACGGCCTGCAGCCCGCCGCCCGCGAACAGTTCGATCAGCCGGTGCGGACGGTGTGGCACTACGGCACCTTTTCCTGTCGCAATATTTATAACCGCGAAGAGGACCGGCGCAGCGATCACGCCACGGCCTCGGCGCTGGACCTGGCGGCGCTGACCCTGGCCGACGGGACTCGTATCTCGGTTCAGGACGACTGGGACGGCGAGGGCGACAAGGCGGCTTTCCTGCGCAGTGTGCAAAACCAGGCCTGTGAATACTTCGGCACCGTCCTGGGGCCGGATTACAACCAGGCCCACGCCGATCACTTCCACCTGGGCTTGAGGGGCTTTCGTATTTGCCGCTAGCGGCGTGGCGCTCGGGGCAGTGTCAGGTACACCCCGACAAGCAGCAGCGGCGCGCCCAGCAGGTGGTGCCCGCCGAGCGCCGAGCCCAGCACCAGGAACGCGAACAGGGCGGTGAAGAACGGCGTGGACAGGCGCACCACGGTGGCGGCGGTGGGCGTGATGCGCTGGCATGCCAGCGGGTAGAGGTAGCCCGGCGCCAGGGTGGACACCGCCGCCAGTCCCAGGAACAGGCCCCACTGGCCGGCATCGGGCACCGCCGCCGCCGGGCTGGCGAACGGCACGCTCACCAGCAGGCCGAGCACGCAGCCGATCAGTACCACGCTCCAGCCCTGGCCTTGCAGACGGCTGCCGGCCTGTGAGTACAACGCCATCGCCAGCGCCGCCCCCAGCCCGCAGGCGTCGCCGATCAGCCGGTCCGCGTCGTCTGCCGAGGCCGTTACCGGGCCGCCCAGCAGCACCACCGCCAGCCCGGCGAATGCCAGCAGGCCGCCCAGCGCCTCGCGGCCCGCCACGGGCTGGCGGCGCATCAGCCGGAGCAGCATTACGAAGAAGGGGGAGGTGGAGACCAGCAACGACACGCTGACCACCTCACTAAGGTAAAACCCCACCGTGGCGAGAACATAGTAGCCGCCCAGCAGCACGCCGCCGTACAGCGTCCGCGGATTGGGTCGCTGGAAGCCCCGGGTTAGCGTCAGCAGCACGGTCAGCAGCAGGGCGGCGGTGAGAAACCGGAACACCAGGGTGGTGCCGGTGGGCAGATCACGCAGCAGCGCCACCCAGATGCCGGTGGCGCCCCACTGGGCGCTGGCCAGCAGGGCCAGGGCGGTGCCTTTACGTGTGTCGGAAGCCATGCCCCGCCCTCCGGGATGGGGTGTATCAGACGTTAAACAGGAAGTTCAGCACGTCGCCATCTTTGACCACGTAATCCTTGCCTTCAGCGCGCATTTTGCCGGCTTCCTTGGCGCCCTGCTCGCCGTTGCCAGCGACGTAGTCGTCGTAGGCGATGGTTTGCGCGCGGATAAAGCCTTTCTCGAAATCGGTGTGGATCACGCCGGCCGCCTGCGGCGCGGTGGCGCCGATCTTGACGGTCCAGGCGCGCACTTCCTTCTTGCCGGCGGTGAAGTAGGTCTGCAGGCCGAGCAGCTCGTAGCCGGCGCGGATCACGCGGCTGAGGCCAGGTTCTTCCATGCCCAGGTCAGACAGGAAGTCGGCTTTCTCTTCGTCGTCCAGCTCGGCGATTTCCGATTCGATCTTGGCGCAGATCGGTACCACCGAGGCGTTTTCCTTTTCCGCTTGCTCGCGCACCAGGTCCAGCAGCGGGTTGTTGTCGAAGCCGCCCTCTTCCACGTTGGCGATGTACATGGTGGGTTTGAGGGTGAGCAGGTTGAGACTGCGGATCGCCTTGCGCTCGTCATCGCTGAGGTTGGCGGCGCGCGCCGGCTCGCCCTCGTTGAGCAGGGGCAGCAGTTTTTCCAGCACCGGGATCAGCGCCTGGGCGTCCTTGTTCTGGCCCTTGGCGGCTTTCTGGGCGCGCTGCAGGGCGCGGTCCACGGAGTCCATGTCGGCCAGCGCCAGCTCGGTGTTGATCACGGAAATGTCATCCAGCGGCGAGACCTTGCCGGCCACATGGATCACGTTTTCGTCGTCGAAGCAGCGCACCACATGGGCGATGGCGTCGGTGTCGCGGATGTTGGCCAGGAACTGGTTGCCCAGGCCTTCGCCCTTGGAGGCGCCCGCCACCAGCCCGGCGATATCCACGAACTCCATGGTCGCCGGGATCACTTTCTCCGGGCTGACGATGGCGGACAGCTTGTCCAGCCGCGGGTCTGGCACCGGCACCACGCCGGTGTTCGGCTCAATGGTGCAGAACGGGAAGTTCTCGGCGTCGATGCCGGCCTTGGTCAAGGCGTTGAAAAGAGTGGATTTGCCCACATTGGGCAGGCCCACGATACCGCACTGAATACCCATAACTGCACCTCCGTTTTCGAGGGCGCAATGCTACTCAAGCGCGGGCCAAAATGCGACAGGCGAGAAACGACGGGTTGCCAGGGAGCCGGCCCCGGGGGGCGCTGCCGCCGCTCAGCGTGAGCGGGGGCGCCGCTAGACTGGCTGCATCAAGGAGGGAAGGACACCATGAGCGAACGCATCCTCTATCAATTTCCGATATCCCATTACTGCGAGAAATCCCGTTGGCAGCTCGACTATAAAGGGCTGGAATACCGTACCCGCAACCTGCTGCCGGGGCCGCACCGGCTGCGCACCCAGTGGATGGCGCGCATCAACACCCTGCCGGTATTGCGCGACGGCCAGCGCGTGGTGGGGGATTCCACTAAAATCGCCTATTACCTGGAAAAGCATTACCCGGAGCGGTCGCTGATCCCCACCGACGCGGAGTTCCGCGCCCGGGTGATCGAGCTGGAGCAGCAGCTCGACCGGGTGGCGGTGCACGTGCGCCGCTGGCTGTACGGCCAGATCATCGACCGCCCGGAAGTAATGGACGCCATGCTTGATCCTTACCGGTTGCCGTCACCGGTTCAGAAAGTGCTGGCGCCGATGACCCGGGAAGGGGTGCGCCGGCTCTACCGCATCGAGCCCAAGGCGGTGGCCCATTCCGGGCAACGGCTGGAAGAGGGGTTGGCGCTGGTGGAGCAGACCCTGCAGCGCGGCAACGGTCGCTACCTGGTAGGCGAGCGGCTGACCCTGGCGGACATCACCGCCGCCGGGCTGCTGGCGCCGCTGGTCAGCCCGACCGGTACGCCCTGGGACATGTTCGAAGAGGGCTCGCTGCCCGCGGCGCTGCAGAAGCAGCTCGACGATCTGCGCGACCGGCCGGCCGGACAATGGGTATTGGCGCGTTACGCCGAGGATCGTTAGAACTTGTAGGAGCGGGCCGTGCCCGCGAAAGGGTGGCTTTTAGCCACCCGGCGGGAAACCAGAGACTTTTCAAATGGCGGTATAAACGGCGTCTCTGGAATCCTGCCGGCGCGCTAGTGCGCCTTTCGCGGGCGAGGCCCGCTCCTACGAGGCGCGGAAGCCGTTGAGGCCGTTCATGGCGTGGCTGAACTCGCCGCGCAGCATATCCGGGGTAAACCGCACCGCTTCGTCGATGGCCCGTTCGATCAGGTCGCGGTCGGCGGCGGAGGGTTTGTTCAATACGTGGGGGGTGACCAGCTGGGCGCTGCCCGGGTGGCCGATACCAAGACGCAGACGGTAGAAGTCCTTGCTGTTGCCATGGCGGGCAACGATATCGCGCAGACCATTGTGTCCGCCGTGTCCGCCGCCCTGTTTGAAACGGGCCACGCCGGGGGGCAGGTCCAGTTCATCGTGGGCCACGAGCATTTGCGTGACGGGAATCTTGAAGAAGTTCGCCAGGGCCGAGGTGGATTGGCCGCTGCGGTTCATATAGGTGGTGGGTACCAGCAGGCGGATGGTTTCGCCTTCAAAGGTGAAGGTGCCAGTGGCACCGAAGTATTTCTTGTCTTCGTTGAGAAAAATGCCCTGGGCACGGGCCAGGGCATCCACATACCAAACACCGGCGTTGTGGCGGGTGGCGTCGTATTCGGGGCCTGGGTTGCCCAGGCCCACGATCAGTCGTACCGGTTCCGCCATCATTGCACTCAGTCTTCGGAGGGCTTCTCTTCGGCATCTTTCGAGCCGGCTTGCTGATCGTCTTCGTCCTCATCGTCTTCGCTGGCACGCACTTTCGGCGCGTGCACGGCGACGATGGGCTGGTCGTGGTCTTCACCGTAAGCCAGCTGGGTCAGCGTCACGCCGGTGGGCAGCTTGATGTCGGACAGGTGCAGCACCTGGTCCAGCTCCACGGCGATCAGATCCACCTCAATGTATTCCGGCAGATGCTTGGGCAGACAGCTGATTTCCACTTCGGAAATGTTGCGGTGGATTTCGCCACCCTGCTTTTTAACACCGATGCAGGCTTCTTCGTTGGTGTAGTGCAGCGGAACGGTCATGGTGATTTCATGGCCGGCTTCCACACGCATGAAGTCGGCGTGGATCGGGAAGCCGCGGGCCGGGTCGCGCTGCAGATCGCGCAGAACCGCCTGCTGCTTCTTGCCATCCAGCTTCAGCGTCAGGATGTGGCTGTAAAACGCCTCGGTTTCCAGGGCTTTTTTCAGCTCACGAGTTTCCAGTGACACCATCACGGGGTCGGCGTGGCCGCCATAGATAATGGCCGGTACGCGACCGTGCAGACGACGCAGGCGGCGGCTCGCACCTTTCCCTGTGTCGCTGCGGCTTTCAGCGGTCAATTCGAATTCGTTGGACATGGTCCTGTCTCCATTAAGCTCTCCGGCACCCCGCGACCAGGCGCGCCGAAAAGGTTGCGATAAGCCCGAAACGGGCGTCCCCGGAACGGGGAGGGGGCGGATTATGCCGGAAATCCCCGGCCTACACCAGTTCCAGGCGGTCGAACATGGCGGACAACGACTCTTCGTTGTTCACCCGGCGGATGGTTTCCGCCAGCATCGGCGCCAGGCGCAGCACGCGGATCTTGTCGCACTGACGGCCCTGCTCGGACAGCGGGATGGTGTCGGTGACCACCAGCTGGTCCATGGCGCTGTTACTGATGTTGTCGATCGCCGGCCCGGACAGCACCGGGTGGGTGCAGTAGGCAATGACCTTGGCGGCGCCGTGGTCCTTGAGGGCCTGGGCGGCTTTACACAGGGTGCCGGCGGTGTCGACGATGTCGTCCACCAGCACGCAGGTGCGGCCTTCCACCTCACCGATGATGTGCATCACCTGGGATTCGTTGGCCTTGGGGCGGCGCTTGTCGATGATCGCCAGGTCGGCATCGTTGAGCTGCTTGGCCAGGGCGCGGGCGCGCACCACGCCGCCCACGTCCGGGCTCACCACCATCAGATCGTCGTGCTTCTGACGCTCGATGTCGGCCACGAACAAGGGCGTGCCGTAAACGTTGTCCACCGGGATATCGAAGAAGCCCTGGATCTGGTCGGCGTGCAGGTCCACGGTCACCACCCGGTCGATGCCCACGGCGGTGATCATGTCGGCGACCACCTTGGCGGTGATCGGCACCCGCGCGGAGCGCACGCGGCGATCCTGGCGGGCGTAACCGAAGTAGGGGATCACCGCGGTGATGCGGCCGGCGGAGGAGCGGCGCAGCGCGTCCGCCATCACCAGCAGTTCCATCAGGTTATTATTGGTGGGCTTGCAGGTGGACTGGACGATGAACACGTCCTTGCCGCGCACGTTTTCCTGGATGTCCACGGCCACTTCGCCGTCGCTGAAAACGCCGACGTCGGCATCGCCGAGGGGGATGTTGATCTGCTCGGCCATGGAGCTGGCCAGTTCGGGATTGGCGTTGCCGGCAAAAATAACGAGTTTGGACACTGGCGTCCCCTGGCTTTCAAGTAATGAATTTAGGGTTTGTCCTTACGGAAAGAAATGGCTGGGGTACCAGGACTCGAACCTGGGAATGACGGGATCAAAACCCGCTGCCTTACCAACTTGGCTATACCCCAACACTAACTTGCTCAGGTGGCGTGTCACGCCGGCCCTGAATTCTGTCTGGCTCGAAGCGTCGCCAGTGCCTCATGGAGAGGTGAGATTTCAGTGCTTCGAGCCACAAAACCTGTCCAGTATTCCGGCAAGTGCCGCAGTGCGTTCTGCGCGTCTTGCTGGTCGGCGAAGTGTGCGAAACAACAAGCGCCGGTACCGGTCATGCGGGCGTTGCCCGCTTCGCTTTGGAGCCAGTTGAGCGCTTTATCCACGGCGGGATAAAGGCGCCGGGCCACGGCTTCGCAGTCGTTTTGCCCTTCCTTCAGAAAGGCCTCGAAAGTGGCCGCCCCAAGCGAGGCCGGTAATGTAATGGCGGGGGTGTGCCTTGTCAATTCCCCGTCGCTGAAAATTCGAGCGGTTGGAACGGATACCCCGGGATCGACCACCAGAAACCAGAGTGGTGGTAATTCAACGGCTTGCAAGCGCTCGCCCACGCCTTCCGCCCAGGCGTTACGGCCGCGCACGAATACCGGCACATCCGCGCCCAGGCTCAGCCCCAGCCGTGCCAGGGTGTCCATCTCCAGGTTCAGGCCCCAGAGCAGATTCAGACCCCACAGCGCGGTGGCCGCGTCGGAGGAGCCGCCGCCCACGCCGCCACCGGCGGGCAATGTTTTGCGCAGGTGCAGGCGGGCGCCACCGTGATAGCCGCTTTCCCGCTGTAGCAGGCGGGCGGCGCGCAGCACCAGGTTGCTGTCGTCGACAGGCAACGCCGGGTTGTCGCAACCGAGGCTCAGGGTGCCTGCGGGGGCGAAATCCAGGGTGTCGCCGTGGTCCAGCAGCACGAACAGGGTCTGCAGTAGATGGTAACCGTCCGGCCGCCGGCCGTTGATGTGCAGAAACAGGTTCAGTTTGGCCGGTGCCGGCAGGGAAAATGGCGCCATGGTCAGGGCTGGTTGGGCAGAGGCTGCCACTCGCGGATCAGCAAGGTGAAGCTGTTGGCTCCCTGGTGCGCCTTGATGCGGTGGGGCAGCGCCACCCGGCCCACGGTTTCGTAGCGGTCGAATTCCAGGTCCCAGCCCAGCTGGGTCAGGTGGCTCAGCTGGCCGGCCTCATTGTCCTGCGACTGCGCCGGCGCCCCCGGCCAGATCAGTCCGCGGCTCCAGTACTCCAGGGCCGACACCGGCAGCCAGAAGCCGGTCAGGTGCCAGGCCAGCTCGCCGGGGGTGCGCGCTTGCCATTCACCCTGGGACGTTTCCAGGCGGGCCATGCCCGGTTGCCAGGTCAGGGCCGCGCTGCCGAAGCCGAGCGGGCCGGAGAAGCGGATTTCCCCGTAGCGCGGTGCCTGCTGCCAGTCGAAGCTGGCGGAGCCGCCGTCGTCGGCGGTGCGGTAGCCGAGCTTGCCGTTCATTTCCCAGCGCTGGATTTGCTCGGCGCGGGTGAAGTCCGTGGGAGCCACCGGGGCCTGTTGGCAGGCGCTCAGAAACAGGGCCAGGGGCAGCCACCAAAGGCGTATTGGGAACAGGGCCGCCTTATTCAAAGTGTCACCTCCAGGCGTTGCAGGGTTTCCAGTATCTGTTCGGCTTCGGGGCTCTGTTCCAGCGCCGTTGCCCATACCCGGCGGGCGTCCTGTTCTTCACCCAGCACCCACAGCACCTCGCCAAGGTGGGCGCTCACCTCCGGGTCGGGAAACTGGGCGTAGGCGCGGCGCAGGAAGGGCAGAGCGTCCTCCGGCCGGCCCAGCCGGTAGAGCACCCAGCCCATGGAATCGAGAATCGCCGGGTCGTTGGGTTGTTGCTCCAGAGCGCGGAGGATCATGTCGTGGGCTTGATCCAAATGCACGCCCTGATCGGCCCAGGTGTAGCCCAGGGCGTTCAGCGCGGCCGGGTCGTCGGGCTGTTGTTCCAGCACCCGGCGCAGGTCCGTCTCCATGGCGTCATAGTGTTCCAGGCTCCCGGCGGTCATCGCCCGGGCGTAGAGCAGCTCGGGATTCCCCGGGGCGGTTTGCAGAGCCCGGTCGAGCAGGGCCAGGGCGGACTCAGGGTCGCCGTTGGCGGCGCGCATGTCGGCCTCGCTGATCCACAGCAGGGTGGCCTGTTCCGGGTACTGATGTGTGAGGCTGGTGATCAGCGCATGGGCCTGCTCGCCGCGGCCCTGGCCGTACATCAGCCGGGCGGCCTGCACTTGCGCCTGCAGGCTTTCGGCGCCTTTCACCTTCAGGTAGTAGTCGATGGCGCTTTTGGTGTCGCCGCGTTGCTCCGCCGCCTGGCCCAGGTGCAGCCGCATTTCATTGGGGCGGTACCCCTGGCGCAGCAGCCGCTGCAAGGTCGCTTCGGCGGACTCCATGGCGCCGGATTCCAGCGCCAGCAGGGCCAGGGAATACTGCAGATCCAGGTCGCGGGGGTTCTGCTCGGCCAGGGTAGTCAGTTGCTCGCTGGCCTGGTCGTAGCGGCCGGCGGCCAGCAGCAGGCGTACATAGGCCACCCTGGGGCGGCGCGCTTCGGGGGCCTCGTCGACAATGTCGCGTAGCTCGCCCAGTGCCTTGTCCCGGCGGCCCTGTTCAAACAGGATCTGGGTGCGCAGCAGCCGCGCTTCGCGGTGGTCCGGGTCCTGGTCCAGGGCGGTGTCCACGGCGTCCAGGGCGCCCTCCAGGTCACTTTGCTGACGCCGGTCCAGCGCCCGGGCGTACCACAGGGGCGCCTGGTCCGGGTAGCGCTCGGCGAGGCCGGACAGCGCCGTGAGCAGCCGTTGGTTGTCGCTTTCGTCCAGGCCGCGCGCCTCCGCCACCAGCGGGATCAGGGCTTCGCTGCCGTGCACGGCGAGCAGCCGGTCGATGGTTTCGGTGGCCTGCTCCGGGCGATCCAGTTGAATATCGGCCAGTGCCGCCAGGCGCAGGGCGTCGGCGTTGTCGGGTTGGCGTTCCAGCCACAGGCCGGCCAGATGCCGGGCTTGCTGGTGCTCTTCCAGATAGGTAGCGAGCTTGGTGGCCTGGCCGATAATTTCCGGGTCACGGGTGGTTTCCGCCGCCCGCGCGTAGTAGGCCATGGTGACCCGCAGGCTTTGCCGCTGGGCGGCGCTTTCGGCCACCAGCAGGTCCCCCAGGGTCTCGCCGTCGTATTCGATCGGCGGAAGATCTTGGGGCGGCGCGGCCGGGGTGGTGTCTTGCGGTGTTGATGGCATCTGCGAGCAGCCGGCCAGAGCGAGCAGGGCGGCGGCGAGGAGCGATGGGCGTAATTTCATCGGCTGGCTATCAAAGGACATTGAGCCGCTACTATCGCACAGGCGCGCGCCGGCCCCAAGGGCAGGGGTAACGTTGTTTTGCCGGGCGCTTTCGCGCAAAATGCGACACCCTTGCGCGTATCTAGGGCCTAACCCCATCGGGTCGTCGTCATTTCTTATGAATCTCATCGCAGTCGGCGTTAATCACACCACCGCGGATGTGGAGCTGCGCGAGCAGTTGGCATTTTCCGCCGCTCAAGCGGACGACGCCCTGGCTGCCCTGCGTGAGCTTCCCGGGATCCGTGAAGCGGCGCTGCTGTCCACCTGCAACCGTACCGAAGTGTATTGTCTGATCGACGGTGAGACGCCGGATTTCGGCGCCTGGCTGGCGCAGGCCCGACGCATGCCGGTGGAGACCCTGCGACGGGTGCTTTATACCCACCGTGACGAGAAAGCCCTGGAACATCTCATGCGGGTGGCTGGCGGCCTGGATTCCATGGTACTCGGCGAACCGCAGATTCTCGGCCAGTTGCGCGAGGCGTACGCGCGCGCCCATGAAGCCGGTCTGATCCACGGTGAGCTGGGCCGGGTGTTCCAGGACGTGTTCTCGGTGGCCAAGCGCATCCGCACGGAAACCGGCATCGGCGCCAACCCGGTATCGGTGGCCTACGCGGCGGTATCGTTCGCCCGGCATATTTTCGCCGACCTGAAGCAAAGCCGTGCTCTGTTGATCGGCGCCGGCGAAATGATCGAGCTGGTGGCTCGGCACCTGGAAGAGCAGCAGGTCCATGAAATCGTGATCGCTAACCGCACCCAGGCGCGCGCCGACGACCTGGCCGCCCAGGTGGGCGGGCGCGGCATCGGCCTGGAAGAATTGCCGGTGGCCTTGGAGCACGCGGATATCCTGATCTCCTGCACCGGGTCGACGCTGCCGGTGCTGGGCAAGGGCACCGTGGAGCGGGCGCTCAAGCGCCGCCGCCACCGGCCGATGTTCATGGTGGACATTGCCGTGCCCCGGGATATCGAACCGGAAGTGGGTGAGTTGGACGACGTTTATCTGTACACCGTCGATCACCTTCAAGAGGCGATTCAGGAAAACGTCCGCGCCCGGCAGGAGGCCGCCGAGCAGGCCGGCGCCCTGATCGAGGAGGCGATCCGCCGACACCATCGAAGCCGCCGCGAGCAACGCGCCGTGGGCGTGCTGCGTGATTACCGCCGCCAGGGCACCGAATTGGCCGACCAGGAGTTGCAGCGAGCCCTGACGCAGTTGGAAAAAGGCGGCGACCCGGAGGAAGTGCTGCGCCGCTTCAAGCACAGCCTGGTGAACAAATGGCTGCACCAGCCGAGCGTGGGTCTGCGCCGGCTGGCCGCCGAAGGCCGCGCCGAGGCGCTCGCCATGGCGCGGGAAATACTGCTCGACCAGGACAACCTGGACGAGCAGCCATCCGATCAGGAATAGCGGGAACCCCATGCAAGCATCGCTGAACGGCAAACTGGAAAAACTGATGGAGCGGTTCGAGGAGGTCAGCGGCCTGCTTTCCGATCCGGACATCATTGCCGATCAGAAACAATTCCGGAGCCTGTCCAAGGAATACGCCGAGCTGGAAGCGGTGGTGAAAGCCTACCGCGCCTACCGGGCCAGCGAACAGGAGCTGGAAAGCGCCCGTGCGCTGCTCGACGACAGCGACCCGGAAATGCGCGACATGGGCGCCGAGGAAGCCCGCCATGCCCAGCAGCGCATTGAGGAACTGGACGAAGAATTGCAGCGCCTGATGCTGCCCCGCGATCCCCGCGACGGTGCCGACGTCTATCTGGAAATCCGCGCCGGCACCGGCGGCGACGAGGCAGCGTTGTTCGCCGGCGACCTGTTCAAAATGTACTCCCGCTACGCCGACCAGCGCGGCTGGAAAGTGGAGATCGTCAGCGCCAGCGAGGGCGAACACGGCGGCTATAAGGAGGTGATCGCCCAGGTGGCCGGCGACGACGTCTATTCGCGCCTTAAATTCGAATCCGGCGCCCACCGGGTGCAGCGGGTGCCGGCCACCGAATCCCAGGGCCGTATCCACACTTCGGCCTGTACGGTGGCGGTGCTGGCGGCGGCGGAGGACGCCGGCGATATTGAGATTCGCAACGAGGATCTGCGCATCGACACCTACCGCTCCTCCGGCGCCGGCGGCCAGCACGTTAACACCACCGACTCTGCGGTGCGCTTGACCCACCTGCCCACCGGTGTGGTGGTGGAGTGCCAGGACGAACGCAGCCAGCACAAGAACAAGGCCAAGGCCATGTCGTTGCTCAAAGCGCGGCTGCTCGACGCCCGCGAGACCGCGGCCCACGCCGAGCAGGCCGCCGAGCGTAAATCCATGGTCGGCTCCGGCGACCGCTCCGAACGCATCCGCACCTATAACTTTCCCCAGGGCCGGCTCACCGACCACCGCATCAACCTGACCCTGTACCGGCTCAACGAGATCGTCGCCGGCGATTTGGACGAAGTGATTGGTGCCTTGCTGTCCGAGCACCAGGCCGGCCAGCTCGCCGCCCTGGCCGACGGGCAGGGCTAGGCGGTCGCGGTGCGACTGGACGACGCCCTGCGCCAGGCCCGCGAACAGCTGGCCGCTTCGCCCAGCCCGGGCCTGGACGCGGAACTGCTGCTTTGCCGAGTGATTGGTGAATCCCGCACTTACCTACGCACCTGGCCGGAGCGCACCCTCAGCGACAGCCAGCAGCGGGTATTTCAGGCGCTGGTGACACGCCGCGCCCAGGGCGAACCGGTGGCCCACCTCACCGGTGAGCGGGAATTCTTCGGCCGCCCGTTTCTGGTCAGTCCGCACACCCTGATCCCGCGCCCGGACACCGAAACCCTGGTGGAAACCGTGCTGGAAACCCTCCCCGATACCCCGCTGCGGGCGGTGGACCTGGGCACCGGCAGCGGCGCCATCGGCGTCACCCTGGCGTTGGAACGCCCGGCCTGGCGCCTGACCCTGACCGACGCCAGTCGGCCGGCCCTGGCGGTGGCGCGGGACAACGCCGAACGTCTCGGTGCCCACGTCGCGCTGGTGTGCTGCGACTGGCTCGACGGCCTGGGTGGCCCCTTCGATCTGATCGTCAGCAACCCGCCCTACATCGATCCGCAGGACCACCACCTGGAGCAGGGCGACCTGCGCTTTGAGCCGCGCTCGGCGCTGGCCGCCAACGATCACGGCCTCGCCGACCTGCGGGTAATCGCCGCCCAGGCCCACGACACCCTGGCGCCGGGCGGCTGGTTGGTGCTGGAACACGGTTTTGACCAGGGCGGCGCGGTGCGCACCCTTCTGGGGGAGCGCGGCTTCCAGGCCGTCACCACCCACCAGGACCTGGAAGGCCGCGACAGGGTAACCTTGGGCCATGTCTGATTACGACGGCGACGCACTTAACGACGATCAGCTGCTGCGCTACAGCCGCCAGTTGCTGCTTCAGGAATTCGATCTCGACGGCCAGCAGGCGCTGGCCGGCGCCAGCGTGCTGTTGGTGGGCTGCGGCGGCCTGGCCAATCCCGCCGCGCTGTATCTGGCCGGCGCCGGGGTAGGGCGTATGCGGCTGGTGGACGACGACCGGGTCGACCGCAGCAACCTGCACCGCCAAGTGGCGTTCCGCGACGGCCAGGTGGGCGACGGTAAGGCCCTGGCGCTGGCCGCCCAACTGCGCGCGCTCAACCCGGACGTGGACGTGGCGCCCCACGCCGTCCGCGTCGACGACGCCTGGCTGGGCCGGCATGTGCCGGACGTGGACCTGGTGCTGGATTGCACTGATAACTTCGCCACCCGCCAAGCGGTCAACGCCGCCTGCGTGGCGCACCGCAAACCGCTGGTGAGCGGCGCCGCCATCCGTCTTGACGGCCAGCTCGCGGTGTTCGATCTGCGCCGCCCGGACAGCGCCTGCTACGCCTGCGTTTACGGTGCCGGCACCGACGGTGACCTGGCCTGCAGCGAGGCCGGCATTCTGGGCCCGGTGGTGGGCACCGTGGGCACCCTGCAGGCGCTGCTCGCCATCCATCTGCTCACCGGCACGCCGGTGGCACCGGTGCTGAGACTCTTCGACGGTCGCAGCCTGGGCTGGCGCGAGGTGGCCTTCAAGAAAGACCCGGGCTGCCCGGTGTGCAACAACGGCTAGCCGGCCGGCGTCGTGGGCAGATACTGGTCGAAAAACGCCTGGCTGTCGGCGTAAGCGCCGAAAATGCCGCCTTCCCGTTCCAGGCTGTTCAGCACGCCCTGATGCAGATCGGGGTGCGCGGCACCGCAGCAATCCTCCAGCAGCAGACAGTCGAACCCCCGATCATTGGCCTCGCGCATGGTCGAGGACACACAGACATCGGTGGTAACGCCGAGCAGCAGCAGATGGCGAATGCCGCGGCTGCGCAGTATCTGCTCCAGATCGGTGGCGTAGAAGGCGCCGTTGCCACACTTGTCCACCACCGGCTCACTGGCAAGCGGTCGCATCTCTTCAATAAAGTCCCAGCCTTCCTCGTCGCGCACCAGCAGCCGGCCAAGCGGCCCCGGGCTGCCGATGGCGGCGCCGGCGCGTGCCGCGCGCAGACGCTTGCAGTCGTTAAGATCGGACAAATCGCGCCGGTGGCCCTCGCGGGTATGAATCACCGTCAGTCCCAGCTTCCGCGCGGCGGCAAGGGCGTGGCGGGCCGGCGCCACGCTGCGCCGGGTGTGTTCCAGCGATTCGCCGAGGCTGGCGAAATAACCGCGTGGATCAAGAAAGTCCTTTTGCATGTCGATGGCCACCAGCGCGGTGTCGTCGGCCCGCCAGGCGCCCGCTATCGGCCAAGGGTAGGGCACACTGGCGCGGCTGCTGGGGAGAGGGTTCAGTGGCGCTTTCACGGCGGTGACTGAATTCATTGCTTGCCCCCATCGGCCCCTTCAAGCCAGGTGGTGGGAAAGCGCAGATTGACGTTGCCCGGGTTGCCGATGATTTCTCCGGTGCCGCTTTCGATACCCACGAATCCTGCATCGGGAACGCCTTCGCCCAGCAAGCCGTGCTCAAACGCGAAACCGGTGATTTGCTTTTGCGTGGCGACGAAATCGTCGCTGGTAATCAGGGATTGCGCCTGCGTCGCATCAAGGAAATCGATGGTGCTCAGTTGGCTGCGGGCGCCGGCCAGATCGGTGTTGAGGGTGTCGGCGGTGAACGCCATCAGCGCGTCGTGGCGGGGATGTGCCGGATCGAGCAGAGCGGCGGCTTCGTACCAGGCGCCGGCGATGGCGCGGCCCAGGTCCGGGTTATCGTGCAGCGCCTCGGTGCGCAGGATCATGGTGTCCAGCAACTCGCCGTAGATGTCCGAGGAATCGAACACCAGGGTGGTGTCCGGGTATTGGGAGAGAATTTCACTCAGCTGCGGTTTCCAGGTGGCGACGGCCTCGGTGTCGGAGGATTCGAACACACTGGCGATGTCCGCGTCCGAGGTGTTCACCACGGTCACGTCCCGCTCGCTCAGACCCTGGGTCTGCAGGGCACGCGCCAGCATGTAGTGCGAGCCGGACAGCTCCACCAGATTGATCCGCTTGCCTTCCAGGTCGGCCACGGTCTTGCCCTTGCCGCGCAGCACGATGCCGTCGCTGCCGTTGGAGGTACTCAGTGGCATGACCACGGTGGTGTCCACGCCCGAGGCGGCGGGGATGGTGAGCGCGTCCAGCGACATGGCGATCACCCCATCGAACTGCCCCAGGGAAAACTGGGTGATCGCTTCCACGTAATCGTTCATTTGTACCGCTTCCAGGTCGAAGCCGTAGCGGTCGCCCCACTTCTCCAGAATGCCGTTCTCCTCGGCGTAGGCCAGCGGCATGGAGCCGGCGTACAGGGTCCAGGCCACGCTGTAGGATTCGCGGGCCTGGACCGGGCCGGTGACGGTGGCGAGCAACAGGGTGAACAGCAGGGCGGGGCCCAGGGTTAGGCGCTTGGCGCTAACGTGCATGACGATCTCCCGAAAAGGTAAGCAAGCCTCCACCATAAAAAGCGGTGGCGACGGCTAACATGACCGTCCTTGCAGGTTCACGTGCGCGCCGCTGCCAGCAGCTGTTCGACGAACGCCTGGGTAACCGGCCGGCTGGTGCTGTCCGGATGCATCGCCACCTGCAGATCGCTGGCGTGCCGCAGGCGTTCGGTGTCCAGGGCGATCAGCTCGCCGCGGGCCACCCAGGGCGCGGCGTAATGATCCGGTAAAAAGCCCAGATGGCCGCCGCTGAGAATCAATACGGCGATCGCTTCCAGGTTGGCGGTGAAGGTAATGCGCTCGCGCTCGCCAAGATTGAGCAGAGCCATTTCCTGGTCGTGGAGGAAGCGCCGGGATACCAGACGGCTTTGTGCCAGCGCGTCGCGCCGCTGGCTCGCGGGCACCCCGACAATGGGATGATCGGTGGCGGCGTAGAGGTTGTCGGTTTCCTGATACAGCGGTTGGTAATGAAGCTGGTCGTGGCGGCTTTCGAACACGCTGATCGCGAGGTCCAGGCGTTTTTCCAGCAATTGCCGTTCCATCTCTTCCGGGGCCAGCACCTCCAGCGCCAGGCGCACATCCTCGCGGGGCGGGCTTTGAAAGGCGCGCAGTGCCGGTACCAGCGGGCAATTCGGGTCGCTGATGATGTTATCAATGATGCCCAACCGCAGCTGTCCGCTGGAGACCCCGCGCAGCCCCTCCACGGTCTGCTCGAAGCCGCGCAGCGAGGTGAACAGCCGCAGCGCCTGCTGGTGCACGGTTTCCCCTTCCGGTGTAAGCCGGAAACCTTGGCGGCCGCGTTCGCACAGGCGCACGCCCAGGCGGCTCTCCAGCTGGCTGACGGCCCGACTGATGGTGGAGGCGTCTTTATTGAGCGGCCCCTGAGCGTTGGCGATGCCATTGGCTTCCACCACGGCGAAAAAAATCTGCAGTGAATTCAGGTCCGCGCCGGCCAGTTTCATGGCGCTCTCCCAGAAAGGGCCACCACTTGCGCGTTGAGCGCGGTGATCTGGCGCGCCATATCGGTCATCAGGCCGTGGATCAGCGACGGCTTGGCACGGATCAGGTGGTGGAAGCCGTCGCTGGGAATGTGCATCGCCGAGCAGCGGCTGCGCGCGCGCACGGTGGCGCCACGCGGCGCGCCGGTCAGCACCGCGATGGCGCCCAGCAGTTCACCCTGGCCGACCCGGCCCACCACCACCTCGTCGACCAGCACATCCGCTTCGCCTTCGAACAGGTTGTAGACGCCGTCGGCGCGGTCGCCCTGACGCAGTATCAGATCGCCGGGGTGGAAATAGGCGAACCGGGAACCGGTGTGGCCTTCCTCTGGCATCTGGGCGGCCAGGCAGCGGGTCAGCAGCGCCTGCCGGGTCAGCAGCAGTTCGCTCCAGCGGCGCGCCAGTTCCGGCGCGGCCAGGACCTCGCCCAGCAGGTCGGCGAACTCGTAACCGGCCAGGAGCACGGCGCTGTCGGCCTGAAAGGTGACGCCGTCATCCGGAATGATCAGATCGCCTTCGTCCCACAGCAGCAGGCGCCGGCCCTGGCAGCAGGCCGCCAGGGTGCCGCCGCGCACCACGTAGATCCGGTGGTCGGCGAGGCCGTCGCGGCGCGCGTCGGCGGTGGCCGGCAACGACAGCGTATGCGGCGTTTGACGCACGGCGCGGATCAAGCCGTCACCGAGCCGTTTGTAGTGTCGGGCCAGCGCGGGCAGGCCTTCGAGGGTTTCACCCAGGGGTATCATGCGTTGCGTACTTCCACGGCTTGCGGCGGGACCGAAATGCTAAGCAGACATTGTGCCATCTTTGTGACCGCGAGCAGAGTCACGCCAGTGTTCATACTCTTCCCGGGTGACGCCAAGCCCGGCCAGCCGCTGCGGCGACAGTTCCCGCACATCTTCTTCCAGGTCTTCCCGGTAGGCGTCGCGGTCGTCTTCGGGAACAGCGTGCGCGGCATCCCGCAATCGGCCCGCGAGGGCGTCGCCTGTCAGGCGTTCCAGAACGATTTGCCGTAATACTTCCCGGCGCTGGACGCGATAGCGTACCCGTACCGTGTCCACCCCCAGGGCCTCGGCGGTGGCGTCGTACTCCTGGCAGCCGCGCAGGTAGGAGGCGCGGTAGAGTTCGATCAGCGGTTGCGGATCGTTCAACTCATAGACGGCGAGCATGGCCGAGGCGTAGTCGTCTTTTTCGATGGCGTTGAACGACAGCGGTACCCGGTTTCCGGTGATCAGCGGGATGTTGGCGGCCAGGCGCGAAGTGCGTTTGTTGACGTCCGTGAACGCCTGCAAATAGGCCACATGCAACAGTAGAAAGACGCTTTGTTCGTAGGGCTCGCGGATTGCCGTGGCTTTGGTGGCAATGGCACGCAGCCGCCGCTCCAGCTCAGTGGGGTTATCCAGGGGAATGTAACTGGAAGCACCGACCCGCACGCCATGGTCGCGGGTCTTGCCGGAATAGTTCGGCGGCACCAGGCCGTCGGACAGCAAGTAGTGAAGCGTGCAGATTTCCTCGTAGCTGGGTTCCAGACGGCCGGCGCGTTCCACCAGATAGCGAATCGCTTCTTTGTGATTGAGGATCATCACGGTTTCTTCGTCGAGCTTGCCGGCGGCACCGGCGCCGTCCAGCAGCAGGCGCCGGGTCTCGATCAGTGAGTAGGTGTTCCCTTCCAACCGTGATGAGTGATAGGAGAGATCGGTCAGCAGCCGGTTGTAGATGCGACGCGCATAGGTGCCGGCGGGCTCAAGGCTCTCGACGCGCCGCCCGCGGGCGGTCAGGACGTCGATATCCGCCTGGCTGAAATAGCGGCTTTTGTTGGGCTCGTAGGCGGCCAGCCAGTCGCCGTTATAGCTGACCGGGCGACGGTTGAGCAGCGGTTGCCGTACCTGTTGGAGCGCCTGGCGGGCGGCGTCGCTGAACGAAAACAGGGTTTGGCCGGCCGGTTCGCGGACTTCCCAGGGGGGCGATGTGTCGGCGGCCAGAGCGTAGCGGGTGCCCCGCTTACGCCCGGTTTTAACGACGTGGCCTTGTTCGGCCAATTGGGCCAGCCAGCGCCGTACCGAGCGTTCGGCGAAGTCTTCGGGCAGGCGCTCAAGAATTTCCGGCAGGCCGGTGGGCTCGCGCAGATCCTGGAGTGCCTCCAGAATCCGGGCCGCTTTGGGGTGGCTGGGGGCCGGGTTGGAAGGGTGCTGGGGCATGATGGCTGGCCGTATGTTCTTTGATACGGCCAGACTAGATCGGTTACGGCCATTTTTCAAAGAATACGGCCAAATTTGGCCGTATTTCGTTTCGGAATGGGCGTTAACGGCCCATCGACCCTGGCGGCCTCAGTAATCGCGCTGGCGAGGACGGAACGTCGGCGCGCGTTTTTTCAGGTTGGCGGCCATCGCCTCGCCTTGATTGCGGCCGCGCAGCAATTTGAATTGCAGACGGGACTCCTGGTCGAAAGCCTGATCTTCGGCGGCGTGCCAGGTGCGCTGGAACAGCGCCTTGGTGGCGCTCACCGCGTCCGGGGAGCGGGCCAGGATCGCGTCGGCCAGGGCCCGGGCCGCCAGCTCGGGCTGCTCCGCCACCTGCGTCACCAGATGCAGGGCCTTGGCTTCCACGGCGTCGAAACGGCGGCCGGTCATGGCCAGCTCCTTGGCCACGTCCATCGACACTAATTCGCGCAAGGTGACGGTGCCGGTCATATCCGGCACCAGTCCCCATTTGCTTTCCATCACCGACAGCTCGCAGTCCGGCGTGGCGATGCGGAAATCCGCCGCCAACGCCAGCTGCAGGCCGCCGCCGTAGCAGTAGCCGTGCAGCACCGCGATCACCGGCACCGGCAGTTCCCGCCAGGCCCAGCAGGCCTGCTGGAACAGGTTGGTTTTCTTGACGCCGAATTTGGTGAACGCCAGCAGCATTTTCAGCGGCGTTTTGGTGACGGTGGCGAAGTCGAGCCCAGCGCAAAACGCCTTGCCTTCGCCGCGCAGAATTACCACCCGCACGTCGCGGTTTTTTTTCACGACCTTGGCGGTGCGAACCAGCGCCTGGAGCATCTCCAAATCCAGACCGTTGTACTTTTCCGGGCGGTTCAGTGACACGGTGGCGATGTGGCCTTCGATCGAAAGTGTGACGCGCGGTTCGTTCATGGCGGTTCCTGTTGGGGCGGCAAGTTGAAAGCTGAAAGGACGCGCCTGTGGGAGCGGGCTTGCCCGCGAAAGGCAAGCGCAGCTTGCCGGCAGGATTCCAGAGACTTCTATAGCAACTGCTTCAATAGTGTCTCTGGTATCCTGCCGGGCGGTCTCCGCCCTTTCGCGGGCAAGGCCCGCTCCTACAAGGCCACAAGGCCGCGCTTTAGCTTGCAGCTCACAGCTTCTCTTGAAGCAGTTGGTTGACCTGCTGCGGGTTGGCCTTGCCCTGGGTGGCCTTCATCACCTGACCGACGAAGAAGCCGATTTTCTTTTTGCGTTTGGCGTCGTCGGCGTTGCGGTAGTCCTCCACCTGGGCGGGGCTGTCGGCGATCACCTGGTCGACGATTTTTTCCAGCTCGCCGCTGTCGCTCATCTGTTTTAGGCCCTGCGCCTCGATGATCTGGTCCGGGCTGCCGTCACCGTTCCAGCAGGCTTCAAACACCTGCTTGGCGATCTTGGAACTGATGGTGCCGTCCTTGAGGCGCTGGATCAGCTCACCGAGGTGCTCGGCGGATACCGGGCTGTCACTGATGTCCTTGTCTTCCGCGTTGAGCTTGGCGGCCAGTTCGCCCATCACCCAGTTGGCGGCCAGCTTGGCGTCGCCGCCATGCTCGGCGGCGGCTTCGAAGTAGCGCGCCGTGGCGATAGAGCCGGACAACAGATCGGCGTCGTAGGCCGACAGCTGGTAGCGCTCGATGTAGCGGGCCTTGCGGGCGTCCGGCAGTTCCGGAAGTTCATCGCGCAGGGTCTGTATTTCTTCCTCGCTGACCATCACCGGCAGCAGGTCCGGGCACGGGAAGTAGCGGTAATCGTTGGCGTCTTCCTTGGTGCGCATGGAGCGGGCGGTGTTGGTGTCGCCGTTATACAGCCGCGTTTCCTGAACGATTTCGCCGCCGTCCTCGAGCACGTCGATCTGTCGCGCCACTTCCAGGGCGATGGCTTTTTCCATGAAGCGGAACGAGTTGAGGTTCTTGGTTTCGGTGCGCGTGCCGAGCGGTTCGCCGGGCCGGCGTATCGAGATGTTCACATCGAAGCGCATGTTGCCCTGCGACATATTACCGTCGCAGATACCCAGAGAGGTGACGATGGAATGCAGCTTGCGGGCGAACGCCACCGCGTCCTCGGCGCCGCTCATGTCCGGCTCGGAAACGATTTCGATCAGCGGCGTGCCGGCGCGGTTGAGGTCGATGCCGGTCTGGCCGTGAAAGTTTTCGTGCAGAGACTTGCCGGCGTCTTCTTCCAGGTGGGCGTGATGGATGCGCACCGCTTTTTTATCACCGTTTTCTAAGTGAACTTCCACTTCGCCGGCGCCGACGATGGGCTCCGCCAACTGTGTGGTCTGGTAGCCCTTGGGCAGGTCCGGATAAAAATAATTTTTCCGTTCGAATACCGAGCGGCGGGCGATGTCCGCGTTCACCGCCAGACCAAAACGAATCGCGTTGCGGATCGCTTCCTTGTTCACCACCGGCAGGGTGCCGGGCATGCCCAGATCGATCAGGCTGGCGTGTCGGTTGGGTTGGTCGCCGGTGCGGGTGCTGGTGCCGGAAAAGATCTTTGATTCGGTGGCCAGTTGCACGTGCACTTCCAGGCCGATCACGACTTCCCAGTTTCCTGAATGGCTCATGCGAAACCTCCCGGCGCCTGTTGATGCCAGTCCGTGGCCATCTGGTAGCGGTGCGCCACGTTCAGTATGCGGCCCTCCTGGAAATAATTGCCGATCACCTGGGTGCCGGCGGGCAGACCGTTAATAAAGCCGCTGGGCATGGACAACGCCGGCAGGCCGGCCAGGTTCACGGCGATGGTGAACACGTCGGCCATGTACATATTGACCGGGTCGTCCGCCTTGGCGCCCAGCTTAAAGGCGGTTTCCGGCGAGGTGGGGCCCATGATCACATCCACGTCCTTGAACGCGCGGGAAAAATCATCGCGGATCAGGCGGCGTACTTTCTGCGCGCGCTTGTAGTAGGCGTCGTAATAACCGGCGGACAGCGCGTAGGTGCCCACCAGGATGCGGCGTTTCACTTCGGCGCCGAAGCCTTCCGAGCGCGAGCGCTTGTACAGGTCTTCCAAATCCTTGGGGTCATCGCAACGGTAGCCGAAGCGCACGCCGTCGAAGCGGGACAGGTTGGAGCTGGCCTCCGCCGGCGCGATCACATAGTAGGCCGGCACCGACAGCTTGATGCTGGGCAGCGACAGCTTGACCAGTTTGGCGCCCTGTTTTTCCAGTTCGCGCATGGCCTCGCGGGCGTTATCGGCGATGGCGCCGTCCAGGTTGTCGGGGAAGAATTCTTCCGGCACGCCGATTTTCAGGCCGTCCACGCTCTGATCCAGGGCGCCGAGGTAATCGTCCACCGGCTCGTTGAGGCAGGTGGAGTCCTTGTCGTCGTGGCCGGCCATGGCCTGCAGCATCAGCGCGCAGTCGGCGGCGGACAGCCCCAGCGGGCCGGCCTGATCCAGACTGGACGCAAAGGCGATCATGCCCCAGCGGGACACCCGGCCGTAGGTGGGCTTCAGGCCGGTGACGCCGTTCAGCGCCGCCGGCTGGCGGATCGAGCCGCCGGTGTCGGTGCCGGTGGCGCCGGGGGCCAGCCGCGCCGCCAGGCCGGCGGCGGCACCGCCGGACGAACCGCCGGGCACCCGCTCGGTGTCCCAGGGGTTTTTCACCGGGCCGTAAAAACTGGTCTCGTTGGAGGAGCCCATGGCGAACTCATCCATATTGGTTTTGCCCAGCATCACCGCGCCTTCGGCCGCCATTTTTTTCACCGCCGTGGCGGTGTAGGGGGCGATGAAATTATCCAGCATCCGCGAGCCGCAACTGGTGCGCACGCCCTCGGTGCAGAAAATATCCTTGTGCGCGATCGGCAGGCCGGTGAGCAGGCGATGGTCGCCGGCGGCGATCGCCTGGTCGGCGGCGTCCGCCTGGCGCAGGGCCTGTTCCTCGGTGACGGTGATAAAGCTGTTCAGCTCGCCGTCGTGCCGTTTGATGCGGTCCAGGAAATGCTCGGTGAGTTCCCGGGAGGAAAAGTCCCCGGCTTGCAGGCCGGCTTTGAGTTCGGTCAGTGTCTTTTCGTGCATGTGGTTACTCGATCACCCGGGGTACCAGGAAACAGCCGTCTTCGCTGGCCGGCGCAAGGGGCAGGACTTTATCGCGTACGTCCGGTTCGGTGACCCGGTCGTCGCGCAGGGGCTGGCTGACCTCGAGAGGGTGGGCCAGGGGCTCGACCTGGTCCACGTCCGCTTGCTGGAGCTGGTCGACCATGCCGAGGATGTCGTTAAGGCGGGCGGACAGCTCCGCGGTCTCGCTGTCGTCCACCCGCAGGCGGGCCAGGTGGGCCGCGCGCGCCACCACCTTTGAATCAATGGCCATGGGCGTTCTCCGCAAAGGCTGGGGAAGGGCGCAAAATTACCACAGACCGGGGCGCGGACAAACCGTGAAGAGCGTATGGGACCGGGTTCGCTTGCCGAAACCCGGCGCCGTTGCTAGAGTTGCGCCATTCTGTTGCAAGGGCGTGAACAGGCCCGCCGGCAACACCCTCTTTTCTCCACGACCCTCAGGAAACAGGCCAGGATGTCCGTGATTAAGCGCATTCGGGGGATGTTCTCCACCGATCTTTCCATCGACCTTGGCACCGCCAACACCCTTATTTACGTTCGCGGGCGCGGTATCGTATTGGATGAGCCCTCGGTGGTGGCCATTCGTCATCATGGCGCGCAGAAAAGCGTCGCCGCCGTGGGCGCCGACGCCAAGCGAATGCTGGGGCGTACCCCCGGCAACATTACCGCCATCCGCCCGATGAAGGACGGCGTGATCGCGGACTTCGACGTCACCGAGAAGATGCTGCAGTACTTTATCAAGAAGGTGCACGACACCGGCTTCTTCCCGCCGGCGCCCCGGGTGCTGGTGTGCGTTCCCTGCAAATCCACCCAGGTGGAGCGCCGCGCGATCCAGGATTCCGCCTTCGGCGCCGGGGCCCGTGACGTCTACCTGATCGAAGAGCCGGTGGCGGCCGCCATCGGCGCCGGCCTGCCGGTGGAAGAGGCGCGCGGCTCCATGGTCGTGGATATCGGCGGCGGTACCACTGAAATCGCCCTGATTTCCCTCAACGGGGTGGTCTATTCCGAATCCGTGCGTACCGGCGGCGACCGCTTCGACGAGGCCATTGTCGCCTTCGTGCGCAAGGAATACGGCTCGCTGATCGGCGAATCCACCGCCGAGCGCATCAAGCACGAGATTGGCACCGCCTATCCCGGCGGCGAAATCCTCGAAATCGACGTGCGCGGCCGTAACCTGGCCGAGGGCGTGCCGCGCCAGTTCACGCTCAATTCCGAGGAGATCCTGGAAGCCCTTAAGGACCCGCTCTCGGTGATCGTCAACGCAGTCAAGAACGCGCTGGAAGCGTCGCCGCCGGAACTGGCGTCGGACATCGCCGAGCGCGGTCTGGTGCTGACCGGCGGCGGCGCGCTGCTGCGTGACATTGACCGCCTGCTCACCGAGGAAACCGGCCTGCCGGTGATCATCGCCGACGACCCGCTCACCTGCGTGGCGCGCGGCGGCGGCAAGGCCCTCGAGCTGATGGATACCCAGGGTCTGGACATGCTGGCCATGGGGTAAGGCCCGAGGGCCTGGTCACACTACTTGCATCACGCCTGTTGTGGCTAAACATCCACCAATCAAGGCACGAGGAGAGACGTTTGGTGGCTCCAAATGAACGACGAGTAACGCGGAGTGGTGGATGTTTAGCCACAACCCGAAGGGCTGGAGCCCTTTTTGCCTCCAGCGTCGTTGTCGGTCGCTTATTTGGAATGACCAAATGGCGCTCCCTCCGCCTTGCTGGAGGCAAAAATGGCATCCAGCAGGCGTGATGCAAGTAGTGTGACCAGGCCCTAATGTATTCCTCCAACCCCACCTACCGCCTGCTGATCGCGCTGGTTCTGGCCGTCGTTCTGATGGCCCTGGACCAGCGCAGTAAGTGGGTGGAGCCGCTGCGTTACGGCGTCGGCTACCTGACCGCGCCAGTGCATTACCTGGCCCACCTGCCGGTGGATTCCGCCCGCTGGCTGGGGCGTCTGTCCGAAACCCGTTCCAATCTGATGGAATCCCGCGAGCGTCTGGAGCGCCAGGTGCTGATCCTGGAGCAGAAGGTCCAGCGTCTGGCAGTACTGCAGGCGGAAAACGTGCGCCTGCGGGAACTGCTCAACTCCTCCGCCAATCTGGACGCTTCGGTGCTGGTGGCGGAAATCATCGGCGTCGATCCCGACCCCAACCGCCAGGAACTGGTGATTAACAAGGGCGGCCGGGACGACGTGCTGCAGGGCCAGGCGGTGCTGGAATCCCAGGGCCTGATCGGTCAGGTGGTGGAAACCGGCCCGCTGTCCGCCCGGGTGCTGCTGATCACCGACGCCAGCCACGCCATGAGCGTGCAGGTAAACCGCAACGGGGTGCGTGCGATTCTTGCCGGCACTGGCCAGGGTAGCCGTCTGCGGCTGCTGTACGTGCCCGATACCGCGGACATCAAGGAGGGCGACCTGCTGGTGTCCACCGGTCTTGGCCAGCTCTACCCGCGCGGCTACCCGGTGGCCCGGGTGAGCCGGGTGAGCCACCAGTCCGGCGCCGCGTTCGCGGACATCGAAGCCCGTCCCACCGCCCGCCTGGACCGCGTCAGCCATGTGCTGCTGGTACAGTCCATGGAACCGGTCTCGATCCCGGATGTGGCGCCCGAGTCGCCCGCCGATGAGCCCCCGGCCGAGGAGCTGCGCGATGATGAATAACGAGCGGCCGGCCGGCACCGGTGTGATCCTGGTGACTTTCGTGGTCGCCGCGTTACTGGAAGTGGTCCCTCTCAACCAGACGTTGGATTGGGTGCGCCCGGAATGGATGCTGTTGGTGCTGTTGTACTGGGTGTTGTCGTTGCCGCACCGCATCGGCGTGCTGTGGGGCTTTTTGGTGGGGCTCTATCTGGACGTGCTGGTGGGCGCCACCCTGGGCCAGTGGGCTTTGTCCTATGCGTTCGGCGCCTATTTCATGCTGGCCGCCTACAAGCGCATGCGGGTGTTCCCGCTGTTGCAGCAAAGCGCCGTGGTGTTTCTGCTGGTGGGCTCCGCCAATCTGATCGCCTACCTGGTGCAGGAGTCCGTCGGCCGGACCCTGTATCCGCCTTACACGATCCTGTATTCCGCCGCCGCCAGCGCGGTGCTCTGGCGGCCCCTGTGCACGGCGCTGCGCTGGACCCAGCACCGCTTCCTGGTGCGCTGACGCCAGCCCCGTTCAGGCCACCGAACCAAGGAGCGTTCCATGCTTTACCTCGCATCCGGCTCGCCCCGGCGGGCGGAACTGTTGGCGCAAATCGGCGTGCCCTTTACCGTGCTGACAGCGCCGGGCATCGACGAAACCGTCCAAGCCGGTGAACACCCCCGCGACTATGTCGCCCGCATGGCGCGTGAAAAAGCCGCCGCTGGCCGTGCCGCCGCGCCCGGCCCGGCGCCGGTGCTGGGGGCCGACACCGCGGTGGTGCTGGGCGATCGAGTGTTGGGCAAACCCGACGACGACCAGCAGGCGCTGGCCATGCTCCGTGACCTGCAGGGCCGGGAACACCGGGTGCTCTCCGCGGTCTGCTTGATGGCCGCTGACACCCCGCGCCTGGCCCTCTCCGAAACCCGGGTCCGGCTGCGGGCGCTGGACGACGCGCGCCTGCGCGCCTACGTGGCCACCGGCGAGGGGCGCGACAAGGCCGGCGCCTACGGCATTCAGGGGCTGGGCGCGGCCCTGGTGGCGTCGCTGAGCGGCAGCTACAGTGGGGTGGTCGGCTTACCCCTGGAACAAATGGTGCCGCTCCTGGAATGGGCCGGCGTGCCCTACTGGCAACCCTGTTGATCGACTGAGGCCGTGGTGAAAAACGAAAGCCCTCGATGGAGATCCCCCCTGCGTGGCCGGCTATGGTGGCTGGTGGCGATTCCGGTGCTGTTGCTGGCGGCCTACGTGGTGGTGGCGCGGCAATTGATGCTGCTGGTGCCGGATTACCGTCAGGAATTGGAAACGGTGCTCGAGGAGCACCTCGGCTTTGCCATCGTCATTGAGCAGTTGACCGGCAGTATGGACGGCCTGACCCCGCGCTTCGAAATGCGCGGCCTGACCCTGCCGCATGCAGAAGGCGAGCCGGCGTTGCGCCTGGACCAGGTGTCGGCGAGCGTGTCGATACTGCCCACCTTGTTGCACCGGAATCTCCACCTGCGGGAGCTGCGCATCAAGGGCGTGGATCTGCATCTGGTCCGTGGCGAGGACGGCGGCATCCGCCTGCGCGGCCTGGAAGTGCTGCAGGACCGGGAGCAGGGCGACCCCGCCGATGGCCTGCGCGCGCTTTATCGTCAGCAGCGCATCCTGGTGGAAGACGCGCGATTCTCGCTGGACTGGCCCGGCCTGCCGCCGCTGGCGGCGTCCTCGCTGACCCTGGCCATTGATAACAGCGGTGACGGCCACGCGGTCTCGGCGCGGGTGCACGCCCGCGACCGGCCGTTCGCCGTGGACGCGCGCCTGCGCGTGGACGGCGACCCGCTGAGCCTGGAACAACTCAATGCGCGCGGCTATCTGGATGTCAACGGCGAACGCCTGCACGAATGGCTGCCCGAAGCGCGCGACTGGCCGCTGGATTTGGCCGGGCTGGACGGCCGGGTGCGGGCCTGGGCCAGCCTCTCCGGCGGCCAGGTGCGTTCCGCCCAGGTGCGCCTGAGCGCTCCTTCCGTCACGCTCACCGACGGGGATCAACCTTGGCCGCTCAGCGATATCAATCTGGATGCCCAACTGAGCCGTTCGCCCAATGGCGACGGCCAGCTGTCGGTGACCGCGTTGAGTGGCCAGACACCCAACGGCTCGGTGGCGCCGGGCCCGGTGGCGCTGAGCTGGCGGGTCGCCGAGGGCGGCGCGCATTGGCGCTTGCACGGCGAGGATCTGGCCATCCACGCGCTCAGCCGGCAGCTTTCGGAGTGGCCGTTCGTGCTGCCCGAAGGGCTGGGAACGATTCGCGACCGGTTGCGTGAACATCAGCCCCGGGGGGTATTGCAGCAGCTCTACCTGGCCGGAGTGGACGGCCGGGTGGACGCCATTCAGGCCCGTTTCGCCGGCCTCGCCGCCGATGCCCTGGACCAGGTACCCGGCGCCCGTGGGCTGAACGGCTGGGTGGCCGGCGGCCCGCGACACGGCGTGGCGCGCGTCAACGGCGACCCGCTGCAGCTCACCGTGCCCCGGCTGTACGGTCACCCGCTGAGTGCGCGCTTTAACGGCGTGCTGCGCTGGTTCAGTGACGCCGGCGGCTGGTCGGTGGAAACCGGCACCCTGATGGCCGCCAACGCCGATACCCGGGGCGTCGCCATGTTCCGCCTGGAGGGTGGCGGCGGGCTGCCCGTGCCGGAGCTGCGTCTGCTCGCCGATATCCATGACGGCGACGCGGCCCGCGCCGCGCACTACATTCCCATGGAAAAACTGCCCGACCCGCTCAGTGAATGGCTGGCGCAGGCGTTCCGTGGCGGGCACCTGGATCAAGGCCGTTTTCTTTACCGTGGCCCGATAAAAATCGACCCGCAACAGCAGCAGAACCGCACCTTCCAGATGCGCTTCCAGGGTCGGGATATGGGCCTGTCGTTCCTGCCCGACTGGCCAGTGGCCACCGGGATTGAGGCCGATGTGCTGATCGACGGTCGCCAGGTTAGCGGCCAGGTCGCCCGCGGGCGCTTGTTCGACAGTGAATTGAGCCAGGTCACCGTGGACCTGCCGGCGGTGGACGATCCGTCGCGCCGCCACCTGGTGATCCAGGGGCGGGTGCAGGGCCCGGCCACCGACCTGGATCGTGTTTTCCACGACACACCGCTCGCCGGGCAACTGCCCGACGGGCTGCTCGACTGGCGGTTCCGCGCCGGCCAGGTTGACGGTCACCTGCTGCTTGACCTGCCGCTGGCCAAGGACGGCCCCGACCCGATGGTGATCGTCGACGGCCGGGGCGACGGCGTCACGCTGGCCAACGACTCTCTGGAACTCACCGTCACCGATGTCACTGCCCCGGTCTATTTCCACCTGCGCGAAGGCATCAATATGCCCCGCCTGGAGGGCAAAGCGCTGGGCGGCAGTTTCACTGGCTCCTGGCTGACGCGGGGGCCGGACAGCCAGATGCAGCTCACCGGCAGCCTGCCGGTGGCGCGGCTGCGTGACTGGTTGGACGTGGACTGGCCGGTGCCGGTGACCGGCCGCTTGCCGCTGGAGCTGGACCTGGGGATGCCCTGGCGGGGGATGCCGTTGCGCGTGGAAGCGCGCTCCACACTGGAAGGGATCAAGGTGGACGCCCCCGCGCCCCTGGGTAAAAGCGCCGACACCGTGCGCGGCAGCCGGCTGGTCTGGCGCGCTGGCCGGGAACAGAGCTTGAGCGTCAACTATGGCGAAGTGGCGCGTGGCCGTTTTCGCACCGGTAATGCCTTCGCCGGTGCCCTGGGCCTGGGTGGTGTGGCGCCGCCGGCGCTGCCCGAGCAGGGGCTGGTGATCGAGGGCCGCGCGGAGCGCGCCAGCGCCGCCCAGTGGCTGGACTTCGTGCAGGGCCTGAACAAAGGTGGCGGGCAGGGCGGTGGTGGCGGCGTATCCCCCTCGTTGATACGCCGCGTTGCGGTGACGGTGGGCGATCTGGACCTGTTCGGCATGGCGCTGTCCGGCGCCCGGTTCATCGCCGTGCCCCATCAGAGCGGTTGGGAATTCAATATGGCGGCGCCGGCTTTGGCCGGCACGCTACGCTTGCCCGACAACTACCAGCCCCGCGGCGAGCGTCCGCTGACGTTGGCGATTAGCCGTCTGCGGCTACCGGATAATCCGCTCACCGGCGGCGAAGGCGGCGGCAATCGCCAGCGCCTGTCGCCGACCGAGATACCGGTGATGGACGTGACTCTTGCCGACGCCCGTATCGGGCGCGAAGTGCTGGGCGACGGGTCCACCCGCGTTCGGCCCGTGGACGGTGGTGTGCGCGCCGAAGCCTTGCGTGGCCAATGGCGCGGGGTGCGTGTCGACGGCAACCTCACCTGGACCGAAAACGAAGCCGGGGCCCAGCGCACCCGCTACCAGGGCAATGTGGTCTCGGACGATCTCAAGGACACCCTGACCGCCTGGGGCCTGCCGGTGTTGCTGGAAAGCGACGACGCCCGCGCCACCCTCGACTTGTCCTGGCCGGACTGGCCGCTGAGCCCGGACTATCTGGCTTTAAGTGGTGACGCCCGCCTCGACATCGGCGAGTGCCTGATTCCCGACCCGCAAAAGCGCACCTCGGTGCTGCGTGTCCTGGGCGTGCTTAACGTGGGTAATTTGCAGCGCCGCCTGCGTCTTGATTTCTCCGACCTCTACCAGGAAGGGCTGAGCTGCGATTCCATCAAGGGCCACTTCCTGTTCGACGGCGCCGCGCTCACCACCCGGGACCTGTCCATCGAATCGCCGTCCGCCGCTTTCGAGATCAACGGCCAGGCCGATCTGTCGGCGCAAACCCTCAACCAGCAAGTGGCCATGACCTTGCCGCTTTCCAGTAACCTTTACGCCGGCTGTCTGGCCGGCCCGGCGGTGTGCGCCGGTATCTTTGTGGTGGAGCGCCTTTGGGGTGATAAGCTGGACAAGACCACCACCATCACTTACCAGGTATCCGGCCCCTGGCAGGATCCCAAGGTGAAAGAGACGGAGGGCTTTCTTGAGTAGCAGCCAGCACGCCATGTCTGTGTGCCGCGTGGCCGCCGTGCAAATGACCAGCGGCACCGACACCGACGCCAACCTGCGCGCCGCCAGCGAAGCCCTGGCCCGGGCCGCTGAAGGCGGCGCCGAGCTGGCGGTGCTGCCGGAAAACTTCGCCGGCTACGGGGTCGATTACCGGGCTTTGGGCGAACGTTATGGCGAGCTGTGCGGCTGGCTGATCGAGCGCGCCCGGACGCTGGGTCTGTGGGTGATCGGCGGCAGCATACCGGCGCTGACCCGGCCCGGCGGCGAACCGGTGCCGGCGCCGCGGGTGCGTACCCGCAGTGTGCTGGCCGGCCCTGACGGCGAGATCACCGCCCTCTATGACAAACTGCATTTATTCGATGCGGACGTGAGCGACCGCCAGGGCCGTTATCGGGAGTCGGATGTGTTCGAGCCCGGCGAGCAGGCGGTGGTCGCCACCGCCGCCGGCCTGCAGGTGGGCCTGGCGATCTGCTACGACCTGCGTTTTCCATTGCACGCACGGGTGCTGGCGGATCGGGGCGCCGGGCTGATTGTCTACCCCAGCGCCTTTACCGCCACCACGGGTGCCGCCCACTGGGCATTGTTGCTGCGCGCCTGCGCGGTGCAGAACGGCTGCTACGTGCTGGGCGCCAACCAGTGTGGCCAGCACAGCGAGGCCCGCGCCAGCTTCGGTCACTCCATGCTGGTGGACCCCTGGGGCCGCGTGGTGGCCAGCGCCGAAGGCGACCAGGCGGACCGCCCCGGCGTGGTGTTCGGCACCGTGGACCCCGCCGTGCTCGATCAAATACGCTCCGGCCTGCCGGTGCACACCCATCAACGATTCAAGGTGAACGGTCCCTATGATCTCCAACGAACGGACCTCTAACGAACGGACCTCCGACAGCGAACGGCTTTCGCTGGCCTCCGACATTCTGCTGGCCCCGGCCCAATTGGGCACCGACCAGCTGCAAAGCCTGTTGGGCGGCAAACTGGCCGGGCGCGCCGACTACGCCGACGTCTATTTCCAGCACAGCCGCCACGAGGCCTGGATTCTCGAGGACGGTCTGGTGCGCGACGCTAGCTTCAACCTGGAGCGCGGCGCCGGGGTGCGTCTGGTCAGCGGCGACAAAACCGGCTTTGCCTACAGCGACGACATCTCCCTGGACGCGCTCACCCAGGCGGGCAGCGCCGCCGCCGCCATCGGCCGGCAGGGCAAGGATCAATCGGTGCGCATCGGCGCCGCCAAGACCATGCCCGCCCGCTACCCGGCGCTGGACCCGCTGCCCGGCTGGAGCAGCGAAATGAAGGTGGCCCTGCTGCAGGAGATGGACCGCCTGGCGCGTTCCCTGGACCCGGCCGTGAAGGAAGTCACCGTGAGCTTGAGCGGCGAGCAGGATGTGGTGCTGGTGGCCGCCACCGACGGCACCCTGGCGGCGGATGTGCGGCCATTGATCCGCTTCAATATTTCCGTGATCGCGGAACGGGGCGGCCGCCGCGAGCGCGGCAGCGCCGGCGGCGGCGGCCGGGTGGCCTACGACTGGCTGCGCGAAGACGGCCGGCTGGAAACCTGGACCCGTGACGCGGTGCGCCAGGCGCTGCTCAACCTGGACGCGGAACCGGCGCCGGCGGGCACCATGCCGGTGGTGCTGGGCCCGGGCTGGCCCGGCGTGCTGTTGCACGAAGCGGTGGGCCACGGACTGGAAGGCGACTTCAACCGCAAGGGCACCTCCATGTTCGCCAAGATGATGGGCCAGCAGGTGGCGTCCAGCCTGTGCACCGTGGTCGACGACGGCACCCTGCCGGACCGGCGCGGCTCGCTCACCGTCGACGACGAAGGCACCCCGGGTGGCTACAACACCCTGATCGAGAACGGCAAGCTGGTCGGCCACATGCAGGACAAGACCAACGCCCGCCTGATGGGCGTGGCGCCCACCGGCAACGGCCGCCGTGAGTCCTACGCGCACCTGCCGATGCCGCGCATGACCAACACCTACATGCTGCCCGGCGAGTCCGACCCGGAGGATATCCTCGCCAGCCTCGACCGGGGCATCTACGCGGTCAACTTCGGCGGCGGCCAGGTGGACATCACTTCAGGTCGTTTCGTGTTCTCCACCAGCGAGGCCTACCTGGTGGAGAAGGGCAAGATCGTCTGCCCGGTGAAGGGCGCCACCCTGATCGGCAGCGGCGCGGAAGTGATGAACCGCATCTCCATGGTCGGCAACGATCTGGCGCTGGATTCCGGCATCGGCGTGTGCGGCAAGGACGGCCAGTCGGTGCCGGTGGGCGTCGGCCAGCCAACCCTGCGGGTGGACGCGTTGACGGTGGGCGGTACCGCCTGATGTCCGTGTCGGTGGCGCAAGTGCTGGCGCGCATGCGCCTGTTCGACGGCCTCAACGCCGACGAGCTGGCGGTGGCGGAGAAGCTGGTGTTCGTCAACCGCGCCGCCGCCGGCGATACCGTTTGCCGTGAAGGCGACCGCAGTGATTTCCTCTGTTTCGTGGTGCGCGGCCGGCTGGATATCCTTAAGGCGCAGAACAGTGCGGCCGGCGTCCCGGCGGCCGGCGCCCCGGCGGCTGGCAATCCGATTGACGGCGCGCCTGTGATTGCGCACCTCAACCCCGGCGATTCGCTCGGTGAAATGGCGTTGGTGGATCATCAGCCCCGTTCCGCCACGGTACGCGCCGCCGAGGACACCACCCTGGTGGTGCTCACCCGCAAAGGCTTCGAGCAGCTGCGCCGCCGCGAACCGCGCGCCGCCGCCGTGCTGATGGAAAACATCGCCCGGCTGCTGTGCGACAACCTGCGCCAGACCTCCTCCCGCCTCGCCCAATTCATGCCGCCACTCGGCTAGCTCGGATTGTGGGAGCTTGCCTTGCAAGCGAAAGGGTGGCTTTAGCCACCCGGTAGGATGCCAGAGAGGCTGTTTTGTGCTGCCGTTAGGGGAGCCTCTGGGATCCTGCCGGGAGCTTCGCTCCCTTTCGCGGGCAAGGCCCGCTCCCACAATTAGTACAGCGGCGCGTTCTTTTCCAAGTCGTTGAGCAGGCTCTGGAAGCGTTTGCGCTCGCGCTTGAAGCGGGCGCGCTGGTCGGCGTCGGCGGCGTCCGGGTCGGCTGGGCGCGCCTTGATCAGGTTGCGCGCCTGGTTGCGCAGCGCCTGGCGGTCGCCCTGCGGGTATTCGGTGAGCACCTGCTGCAGGACCGGCTCCGCCTCTTTGGGCCCGTCGCAGGCGGCGACTTGCTCGGTCCAGTGCTGCAGGCGCTGTTGGCGCAGCGGGTTCTGCAGGGCTTCCACGGCGGCGACGACCTCCTCGCTGTTGGCGTCGTAGATCAGGCGGCCGATAAACAGCGCGTGGCGGCGGCGTGCGTCCAGGTTGGTGATGCGGCGCGCTTCGTCGAGCGCTTTCTCAAGGCCGTCGGTGAGCGGCAGGCGCGCGCGCTGCTCCGGTTTCAGGCCCATCAGGGTCAAGCCCACTTCCTGGAGTGCCTGCATATCCTGCTTGCGGCGTGTTTTGCTGGCGGGGGTATCGTTATACTCGGTCATGATTCCAGGGAAGCAGCGCTTCCAATAATGCATTGAATGGAAAACGTATTTTATGTCCGAAAACGCCAGTGTGACAGCGAATCTCGGCCCGCAGCATCTGGGCGCGGCCCGCGACACCGTGGCACAGGTGCTGGAAGAGGCGAAACGCCAGGGCGCCAGCGCCGCCGAAGCCCAGTTGAGCCTGGCCCAGGGCTTGTCCGTGGACGTCCGTTTGGGCGAAGTGGAAACGGTGGAATTTCATCGCGACCGGGGCCTGGCGGTGACGGTGTTCTTCGGCCAGCGCAAGGGCCAGGCGTCGACCTCCGACGACAGCCCGCAAAGCCTGCGCGACGCGGTGGCCGCCGCCTGCGCCATTGCCCGCCACACCGAAGAGGACAAGTACGCCGGCATCGCCGACCCCGAGCAGCTGGCCGACCGGATGCCGGAGCTGGACCTGTACCACCCTTGGGCGCTGACCACCGAGCAGGCCATCGACGACGCCCTGCGCTGTGAAGCGGTGGCCCGTGACGACGCGCGCATCGTGAATTCCGAGGGCGCCTCGGTATCCACCGGCAGCAGCCTGCGGGTGTTGGGCACCAGCGCCGGCTTCCTGCAGGGTTATGCTGGCACTGTCCACTCGCGCAGTTGCGCGGTGGTGGCCGAGGACGACCAGGGCATGCAGCGTAACTTCTGGTACGACGCCGGCCGTCGGGCGGACCGGTTGGCGTCCGCTGAACAGGTCGGTGAGCGGGCCCGTGAGCGTACTCTGGCACGGTTGGGCGCGGGAATTCCTGATACCGCCGAGCTGCCGGTGCTGCTGGCACCGGAGATCGCCGCGGGTCTGCTCGGCCACTTTATTTCCGCGATCAGTGGCGGCAGTCTTTACCGGCGCGCCTCTTTCCTGCGCGACCGGCTCGGCGAGCGGCTGTTTCCGCAAGGCATCGACGTGCGCGAGCAGCCTCTGCTGCCCGGCGCCAACGGCTCGGCGCCGTTCGACGGCGACGGTCTGGCGACGCGAGATCAGACGTTCGTGGAAGACGGTGTGCTGCGGCGTTACGCTCTGGGCTTGTACGCCGCGCGGCGGCTCGACATGGCGCCCACCGGCAATGGCAGCGGCGTGCACAACCTGTCGATCTCGGATACCGGCGAGGATTTCGATGCCCTGGTGCGGCGTATCGACCGGGGTATTCTGGTCACCGAGGTGATGGGGCAGGGCGTCAATCTGGTGACCGGCGACTACTCGCGGGGCGCAGCGGGTTTCTGGATTGAGAACGGTGTCATACGCAAGCCGCTGCAGGAGTTTACTATAGCCGGGAATCTGGGGGAGATGTTTGCCGGCATTCAGGGCAGTGGCACCGATGTGGATCGGCGCGGCAATATCGCGTGCGGTTCCCTGTTGCTGAGCCCGATGAAAATCGCCGGGGCCTGAAGCCGCTGGCGGCGTCGCCTGCCATTTTTATGGGTTGTTAACTTGTTTGACTCTTAGGGGAGTATCCATGACGGAAGTGAATCCTTACCAAGGACCGGAAACGAACGTGACGAGCCCGCAGGGCAATAGCGCCTTTACGCTGGACGGACCGCATAAAGTCACCGTGGGGCAGGCATTGGGCTGGCTCGGTGAAGGCATGAAAATGCTCAGTGGGCACTGGGGCCTGGTGATCGGGGCGCTGGTGCTGGTGATGGTGATCACCATGGGCCTGCAGTTGATCCCATTCCTCGGGCCGTTGGCGCAGCCCTTTATCACCACTCTGTTGTACGCCGGGCTGGTGAAGTTGTTTCACCGTATCGCCACCGAGGGGCGCTCCGATTTCGGTGATCTGTTTGCCGGCTTTTCCGAGCGCACCGGCGCGTTGTTGCTGCTGGCGCTGGTGCAGATTGGCGTGTACCTGGGGGCTTTGCTGGTGATCGGTGGCCTGATGGCGATATTCATGGGTGGGTCCCTGTCGTTGCAGTCCATGGACCCGCAGGCGATGAGCAGCGGCATGGGTGTGATGATGGCGATCATGCTGCCGCTGTTCCTGATCGTGTTCACCCTGGTGATGTTCCTATTCTACTTCGCCGTGCCCCTGATCATGCTGGGCGGCATGGGCCTTGGCGGCGCCATGGGCGTCAGCTTCCGCGCCTGCATAAAAAACCTGCTGCCGCTGATCGTGTACGGCGTGGTGGTGATGCTGATCGTCATGGTGGCGGCCCTGCCGCTCTTGCTGGGCCTGTTGTTCGTGATGCCGATCCTGGCCGGCGCCTACTATGTGTCGTTCCGGCAGGTGCTCACCAGCCCCTCCGACGGTGCCGAACATGGACCCGAATAACCCCTATCAGGGGCCACAAGCGGCGCTGCTGGACACGCCGCGCCCCGGTGACGCGACGGTGGGCATTGCCCGCCGTCGTCCCGTGGGGCACGGCTGGCTGTGGTGGAAACGTTCTTGGTCTCTGGTGGCCACCAACTGGGTGCTGTGGTGCCTGGCCGTGATGGTGTTCTTCGCGGTAATTTTGGGCATCAGCCTGTTGAGCCTGTTCGTGCCGGTGTTGGGCAGCTTCGTGCCGACCCTGTTTTCCCCGGTGCTGGCGGCGGGGCTGTTCCATCTTGCCTGGCGGCGCTGGGGCGACGACGACTTCGAGTTCGGTGATCTGTTCGCCGGCTTTTCCAACCGCACCGGGGCGCTGTTTTTCGCCGGCCTGATGCAGCTTCTGCTGCAGATCGGCTTCACCGCGCTGGTGGCCGCGTTGGTGTGGATGGCGTTCGGCCCGGAAATCGCCGCCTTCTTCAGCTCCGCCTTTGGCAGCGCCCTGGAGCCGGTGCCGGAGATCAGCGCCGGTCTGGACGGTGTTACGATGGCTCTCACCGCCTTGCTGGTGACGGCGCTGTCGCTGCCCTATATGGCGTTGATCTGGTTCCAGGCGCCGCTGGTGTACTTCGGTGAGCGTAACGGTTTCAAGGCGCTCGGCGAGAGTCTGATGGCGGTGCTTAAGAACTGGGCGCCGATGCTCTGGTACAGCGTGGTGGTTCTGCTGGTGATGCTGGCGGTGGGCGGCGCGCTGGCGCTGCTGTTCGTGCTGGCGAGCACCCTGTTGGGGCCCGGTGTTTCCGGCGCGCTGGCGATGGTGCTGCTGAGCTTGATGGCGCTGGTGGCGGGCCTGTTCCTGATGGCGGTGCTGACAGTCTCGGTGTACGCCTCGTTCCGGGATATTTTCGGCGCCGACGACGAGCCGGAAGCCACCCCGGAGCTATAATACGGATGGTGGGGTGGGCCTTGTGGGAGCGGGCCTCGCCCGCGAAAGGGTGGCTTTTAGCCACCCGGCGGGATCCCAGAGACGTTGATGGTGCTGGCGTTAGAAAGGTCTCTGGCATCCTGCCGGGAGCTGCGCTCCCTTTCGCGGGCGGGGCCCGCTCCTACAGCCCGCTCGCGCGCTAGATTACCAGGTTGGCGTAGAGGATCGTGGCCAAGCCCAGGAAGGCCATGAAGCCGACGATGTCGGTGACGGTGGTCAGCACCACCGACCCGGCCAGCGCCGGGTCGATGCCCATGCGCTTCATCGTCATGGGGATCACCGCGCCGGCGCCGGCGGCCACCACCAGATTCAATATCATGGCGCAGCCGATGATCACGCCCAGGCTCGGGTCGTCGAACCAGAGCGCGGCCGTGACGCCGATCACCAACGCCCAGAGCATGCCGTTAAAGGCCCCCACCGCCAGTTCCTTGGTCAGCAGGTAGCGGGTGTTGCCCGCCTGCACCTGTCCCAGGGCCATGGCGCGGATCACCAGGGTCAGGGTCTGGCTGCCGGCGATACCGCCCATGCTGGCGACAATCGGCATGAGGACCGCCAGGGCCACCACCTTCTCCAGGGTGTCCTCGAACAGGCTGATCACCGCCGAGGCGGCCAGGGCAGTGAGCAGGTTGATGCCCAGCCACAGCGCCCGGCGGCGAACGGTTTGCCAGACCGAGCCGAAGGTGTCTTCGTCCTCACCCAGGCCGGCCATGCCCATCAGCGAGTGCTCGGCTTCTTCCATGATCACGTCGACCACGTCATCAATGGTGATCCGGCCCACCAGCATGCCCTCGTCGTCCACCACCGGGGCGGTCACCAGGTCTAGGCGCTCGAACAGCTTGGCGACTTCGTGGGCGTCCTGGGTGGCGGGGATCGCTTCCACATCGGTGATCATCGCCTCGCGTACCGAAGTGCCGGGGTCGGAAATCAGCACCCGGGTCAGCGGCAGGACGCCGACGAACTGGTTCTTGCGATTCACCACCAGCAGGTTATCGGTGGTCTTGGGGATGTCGCCCAGGCGCCGCAGATAGCGCTGCACCACGCTGAAGGTGATCTCCGGGCGCACCGTGATCACGTCCGTGTTCATCAGGCCGCCGGCAGTGTCCTCCGGGTAGTTCATCACCTGTTCCAGGCGTTCCCGGTTCTGAGCGTCGAGGCCGGCCAGCACGCGGCTGGTGACCTGTTCGGGCAGTTCTTGTAGAAGGTCCGCCAGGTCGTCGGTATCGAGGTCCTCGATCAGCTCCACCAGCTCTTCGGTGGGCAGATCGCGCAGCAGCTCCACGCGCACCTCTTCACCCAGGTACTGCAGAACCTCGGTTTCTTGCTCTTGGCTGAGCAATTGCCAGAGAATCTCGCGTTCGCGGGGCGGCGAAGACTCAAGAAGGTGGGCGGCTTCCGCGCCGGGCAGATTGTTCAAAACCTGACGAACTTCGGACAGCGCGCCGCTGGCCAGTGCCCGGTTGACGGTTTTCAGGTTGCGGCGGTGGCGGGTTTGTTCTGCGGTCATGGTTCCCTCCTTCAGCGCGCCAGTTTACACCACCGCGCATTACCGGAGGATCAAAGCCTGAAAAACGGCGGGCGCTTCATTGTGGGAGCGGGCCTTGCCCGCGAAAGGGCGGCTTAGGCCGCCCGGCAGGATACCAGAGACATTGCCGATGCCATTGCTGAGCAGTCTCTGGAATCCTGCGAGAGCAACCTTTGCCGGCAAGCTGCGCTTGCCTTTCGCGGGCAAGGCCCGCTCCCACGAGGCCCAGCTTTATTCGCCTTCGTCAAACTTACGTTGGAACAGATCGGTGAGTTCGTCCATGGCGGGCTGTTCGTCTTCGCCATCCACGCACACCCGCAGGGTGGTGCCTTTGGCCGCGCCGAGCGTGAGCAACCCCATGATGCTCTTGGCGTCGATGTGTCGGTCTGCGTGGATCACCTGAATGCTGCAGCTGTAGCGCGAAGCCACGCTGACCACCTTGGCGGCGGCGCGTGCGTGCAGGCCCAGCTTGTTAGTGATGGCCAGGTCCCGTTCAATCATCCATCCAGCTCCCGGTGGCGGACATGCAAGGGCACGCCCTGGTTGCGCAGCCGGTGGGCCAGCTGCTCGGTAATATAAACCGAACGGTGGCGGCCGCCGGTGCAGCCCACGGCCACTGTCACATAGCTGCGGTCATTGGCCGCGTAGGTGGGCAGCCAGCGATTCAGAAAGTGGAAAATATCCTCCAGCATCAGGTCGCTTTCCGGATGCCCGCGCAGGAATTCAGCGATGCGCTCGTCGCGGCCGGTCAGTGGTCGCAGCTCGTTGTGCCAGTGGGGGTTGGGCAGGGCGCGCACATCGAACACCAGGTCGGCATCGCGGGGCAGACCGTTTTTGTAGCCGAAGGATTCGATCAACAGTGACAGGTTGACGTCGCGGCGGGCCACTCGTTGCCGGATCAGATTGCGCAGTGTGTGCACGTCCAGGTTGCTGGTATCGATCACCAGGTCGGCGAGCATGCGGATGTCCGCCAACAGGCGCGCTTCGTATTCAATCGCGTCGGCCAGGGTGCGATCGTCGTCGCTGAGCGGGTGGCGGCGGCGGGTGGCGCTGAAGCGCTCCAGCAGGGTGCCCGGGTCGGCGTCGAGGAAGATCACCTCGGTTTCCACCTGCTGGTTTTTCAGCGCCTTGATGATGCTCTTGAACGCCAGCAACTGGCGGGGCAGGTTGCGCGCGTCCACGCCCACCGCCACCCGTTCCGGGGCGTGTTCCTCGGTGTCGAGTTGTTCGGTAAGCGTGGGCAGCAGCCCCAGGGGCAGGTTGTCCACGCAATAGTAACCGTGGTCCTCCAGGGCCTGCAGGGCGGTGGTCTTACCCGACCCGGACCGGCCGCTGAGAATGGTGAGCTTCATAAGGGGTAACCGGTAAGGGCTAGGACGCGAGGCGTAGTTCCGCTTCCGATTCCACCGCCACCTGGAACAACTGCTGGTTGCTGTGCGCCCGTCGCAGGTCGCTGCGGTAATCATCGTCGTTGAACAGGCTCGCCAGATGGCTGAGTGTCTTGAGGTGCTGCTCCGGGTTCTGCTCCGGCACCAGCAGCACGAACACCAGATCCACCGGCCGCCCGTCGACGGCGTCGAAGTCCACCGCGTCCTCCAGCTTCAACAGCAGGCCCACCGCGCCCTCGCAGTGGCCCAGCCTGCAATGAGGGATGGCGATGCCCTCGCCGATCCCGGTGGAACCCAGTTTTTCCCGGGCCACCAGGGCATCGAACACTTCCTGCTCGTTGAGACCGCCGCAGCTGGCCGCGGCCAGCTGGGCGATCTGATCGAGCAACCGTTTTTTACTGGTGACCGACACGTCGTTATAGGTGCGGTCTTCGCTGAGCAATTCACGTACTCGCATAGGGTTAATGACCGTGTTTACGGTCCACCGTCTTCTCTTTGTGTTTGAGGATTTGCCGGTCCAGCTTGTTGGTCAGCGCATCAATGGCCGCGTACATGTCGTCCGCATGGGCGGTGGCGAACACGTCGGCGCCGGAGATGTGGATGGTGGATTCGGCCTTGTGGGATTTAGGCTCCGGAGACAGGATCACCTGAATGCTGGTGATCTGATCGAAATGGCGCTCCAGTTTGGCGAACTTTTCGTCCACATAGTCACGCAGGGCGTCGGTAATATCCAGGTGGTGACCACTGATGTTGATTTGCATGGCTGGCTCCTATACCTCGTTAAGACCCATCCCCCGCGCGCCTAGACCAAGCGCTTACGCGCGCTCGAGGACGGGATGCGCATCGCCTCGCGATATTTGGCGACCGTGCGGCGCGCCACCTTGATCCCCTGATCGTTCAGCAAACTCGCCAGCTTATTGTCGCTGAGCGGCTTGCGAGGACTCTCGGCGGCGACCAGCTTCTTAATGATGGCACGAATGGCGGTGGAGGAACACTCACCGCCGCCGTCCGTGTCGACGTGGCTTGAGAAGAAATACTTCAACTCGAACACGCCTTTGGGCGTGAGCATGAATTTCTGGTTGGTGACCCGGCTAATGGTGGACTCGTGCATGCCCACGGCCTCGGCGATGTCCGCCAGGACCAGCGGTTTCATCGCCTCTTCACCGTAATTGAAGAAGTCCTGCTGCACTTCGACGATACGGCTGGCGACCTTCAACAGGGTATCGTGGCGGCTCTGCAGGCTTTTCAGGAACCATTTGGCTTCTTGCATGCAGTTGCGCAGGTACTGGCCATCCTCGCCGCCCACCTGGCGGGCCAGCTGAGCGTACTGAGAGTGCAGGTTGACGCGCGGCAGCACCGCCTCGTTGAGGGCTACCCGCCAGCCGCCTTTGTGGGCGCTGACTACCACGTCGGGGACCGCGTAATCGGCGCTTTCGCCGCCGATTTGCTGGCCCGGGGCCGGATCCAGGCCGCGCAACAGGGCCATGGCCGCGAGCAACGCTTCTTCAGTGGCGCCCAGCGCCCGGCGCAGGCCGGCGTAGTCGTGCTTTTCCAGCAGCGTTTGGTGCGCCAGCACGGCTCGGGCGTGGGCCAGGTGCGGGGTGTCCTCGGCCAGCTGAGCCAGTTGCACGCCCAGGCACTCGGCCAGGTCGCGGCTGGCCACACCCACCGGGTCGAACTGCTGCAAACGGTGCAATACCGCCACCACTTCATCGTCCTCCACCGGGTCGTCCGGGTCGGCGATCTCGTTATTGGCGGTGGTGACCAGGTCGTCCAGAGACACGGTGACGAAGCCGCGCTCGTCCAGGGCCTCGATGATGATCTGGGCGATCACCCGATCGCGGTCGCTCATCGGCGTCAGGTTCAGTTGCCACTCCATGTGGCTGATCAGGGTGTCGGGGTTGGCGTGGCGCTGCTGCCAGGCGTCGGCGTCCTCGCTTTCGCCGCCAGGGCTGCTCTGGCCCACATAGAGGTCGTCCCAGTCGCTGTCGGTTTCCACCGGGCCGTCGACCAGGTCTTCCAGGGCGTCGCTGCGCTCCACGTCCAGGTCCGCGTCGGCCTCGAACTCTCCGTCATCGGCGCTGAAATCCTCGGCGCCTTCCTCCATTTCCAGCAGCGGGTTGGTCTCCACCGCTTGCTGGATTTCCAGGCGCAGGTCCAGCGTCGACAGTTGCAGCAGGCGGATCGCCTGCTGCAACTGAGGCGTCATGGTCAGCTGCTGGCCGATTTGAAGCTGTAAGGAGGGTTTCATGCTGTGCGTCTGGTTGCCCGATCCCGAGGGTCGAGCATAGCAGCATCAATTGAAATTAAGCAATAATCATGCCAGCCATTGTTTTGTGCGGCGGAAGGGTGTAGGGCGGTGAGGCGGGAAGGCGTTCACTATATGCAAGGGTTTGGGCGGTGCGCAACAAGGGCGCCGCCAACTTGTAGGTCGGATTAGCCGAAGGCGTACTCCGACACGGTCTGTGCGACACGGTCTGTGCGCCGATTGTCGGGTTACGCTGCGCTAACCCGACCTACAAGGCTTCTTGCCGTCAGAGCCGGAAATCGGCCCCCAGGTAGACGTCGCGCACCTGCTGGTTGCCGAGAATGCTGTCGGCGTCGCCGGCGGCGATGATGTGGCCGGTGCTGACGATATAGGCGGTGTCGCAGATATCCAGGGTCTCGCGGACGTTGTGGTCGGTGATCAGCACGCCGATGCCGCGATCTTTCAGGTGGCGGATGATGCTCTTGATGTCGTTCACCGAAATCGGGTCGACCCCGGCGAACGGCTCATCAAGCAAGATGAAGTCCGGGTCGGTGGCCAGGCCGCGGGCGATCTCCGCGCGCCGGCGCTCGCCGCCGGACAGGCTCATGCCCATGCTGTCGCGGATATGGTCGATGTGGAATTCCTGGAGCAGCTTTTCCAGCTGCTCCTTGCGCTCCGTCTTGTTGAGGTTCTTGCGCGTTTCCAGAATCGCCATGATGTTCTGCTCCACCGTCAGGCGGCGGAAAATGCTCGCCTCCTGGGGCAGGTAGCCGATGCCGCGTTTGGCCCGGCCGTGCATGGGTAAATGAGTGATGTCGTTGCCGTTGATCTCGATGCGGCCGGCGTCGGCGGCTACCAGGCCCACGATCATATAAAAGCAGGTGGTCTTGCCGGCGCCGTTGGGGCCCAGCAGCCCGACGATCTGGCCGGCTTCCACCTCCAGGGAGACGTCCTCGATGACGCGGGTGCTTTTGTAGCTCTTGGCCAGATTATGGGCGCTCAGATGTGCCATCTCAGGGTGTCTCCGCGTTATCGGGTTGCGCGGTCGGCGCGTCTTCGGCCGGTTCGTCGTTTTCCTGGTTCGCCGGCTGGGCTTCCTCGCTGGCCTGCTCAGCGTTCTTGGCCGGGATCACCAGCCGTACCCGCTTGTCGCCTTCGCTGCTGGCGTCCACGCGGCGCGAATCCAGGTTGTATTCCACTTTGGCGCCTTCAAAGGTGTTGCCCTGGTGGGTGACCCGGGCGTTGCCGGTGAGCACCAGGCTGCGCTGCGCCAGGTCGTAAACCAGCTTGTCGGCGCGGGCGTTCAGGTCCTTGCCTTCCACCATGCGCACCGGCGAGCCGGTGGCTTCCACCCGCACCAGTTCGTTGTTTTCGGTGAACAGGCGGATCACGTCCGCGTTCAGGCGCCGCTTGCCCTGGATCAGCTCCGCGTCGCCGCGATAAACGCCGGTGCCGGCGCTCTGTTCGAAGGTCGCCTGGTCGGCGCTCACTTCCACCGGCCCGGTCGGTTGCTGGGCGGTGGCGCCGGCGGCCAGCGCCGTTAACGCCAAAGCCAGCAGGGCGGTGCCCAGGGCGGACTTATTCCGTGCTGCCTGTGAATTCACTTACCACTCCTTGTTTGAGTGTCATTTCGCCGCTGGTCAGATCGCTTTCCATGGCGCCGGCGCGGGTGCGGCCGTCGCGGTGGCGCATGGCGAGCTCGCCGGGCGAGACCACGCGGTTACTGTCGTTGTGGTACTGCAGTTCGTCGGTGTCCAGGGTGACGCCGTTGCTTTCGCTGCGCGCTTCCACCTGGTCCGTGAAGACAATCAGGTCGCCGTTGTCGCGCACTTCACCATGGCGGGACTGGATCGTCCACAGGCCGTTGCTGTTGTCCATTCGCAACACCGGCTCGCTCAGGGTGGTGAGCGCGTCCCGCTCGTACTGCTCCAGGTGATCCGCCTCCAGGCGGTACTGCACGCGGCCGTCTTCCTGGTCGTAGGCCTTGGCGACGATCTGGTCGGCAATGATCATCGGCGCGTTGAGGAACGCCTCGCGGTCTTCTTCCAGGGGGTTATCCCATTCGTGCAGCGTCATCAGCACGATCAGACCCAGCAGCAGAATGCCGGAGGCGCTTAGCAGGCCTTGGCGTTTCACGCGCCACCCCGATGTTCCAGGAGGGCGTCGCAGATCTCGCGCACCGCGCCTTCGCCGCCGCGGGCGCGGGTGACATGATCGGCCGCGGCGCGGGCGCATTGGTGGCCGCTGGCCGGCGCGAACGCGATCTGCGCCCACTGCAGGGCGGGCACGTCCGGTTCATCGTCGCCGGCGTAGCCGGTTTCCCGGGCGGTCAGGTTCAGCGAGGCGGCCAGGTCGGCCAGCGCCACGCCCTTGTCCTCACGGCCCTGGATCACATGCTGGACGCCCAGTTCGGCGGCGCGGCGGGCCACCATGGGGGTGTCGCGGCCGGTAATCAGCGCCAGCGTGACGCCGCTGGCGGCCAACTTCTTGAGGCCGTGGCCGTCCAGGGTGTTGAACACCTTGAGCGCCTCGCCGTCGGGCCCGTAGTAAAGGCGGCCGTCAGTCAGCACGCCGTCCACGTCGAACGCCATCAGTTTCAGGTTGCGCGCGTCGGCGCTGGAAACCAGTAAGGTCACTACATTACCCCCGCACGCAGCAGATCCTGGGTGTTGAGCGCGCCCACCGGGCGCTGGTCGGCGTCACACACCACCAGCCCGTTGATCTTGCGCGTTTCCATGATCTGCAGCGCCTCGGCGGCCAGGTGCCCGGGCGGCATGGTGACCGGCCGCGGCGACATCACCTCGGCGATGCCGGCCTGGCGAATATCCAGACCTTTTTCCAGCGTGCGCCGCAGGTCGCCGTCGGTGAAGATGCCGATCAGGCGGCCGTCGTCGTCCACTACCGTGGTCATGCCCAGGCCCTTGCGGGTCATTTCCAGCAGGGCTTCGGACAGGCTGGCGTCGCGGCTCACCCGCGGCAGGCGTTCTTCCGCGTGCATGATGTCGTCGACCTTGAGCAGCAGGCGCCGGCCCAGGCTGCCGCCCGGGTGGCTGAGGGCGAAGTCCTCGGCGGTGAAGCCGCGCGCCTCGAGCAGGGCGATGGCGAGGGCGTCGCCCATGGCCAGAGCGGCGGTGGTGGAGGTGGTGGGCGCCAGGTTATGCGGGCAGGCCTCTTCTTCCACGGCCACGTCGAGGTGCACGTCGGAGAGCTGCGCCAGCGACGATTCCGGGCGCCCGGTCATGCTGATCAGCACCGCGCCCTTGCGTTTGATCACCGGAATAATGGTGAGGATTTCGCCGGTCTCGCCGGAGTTGGACAGCGCCAGCACCGCGTCCTCGGCGGTGATCATGCCCAGATCGCCGTGGGACGCCTCGCCGGGGTGCACGAAAAACGACGGCGTGCCGGTGCTCGCCAGGGTGGCCGCCAGTTTGCTGCCGATATGACCGCTTTTGCCCATGCCGGTCACGATCACCCGGCCCTGGCAGGTCAGCAGCAGTTCGCAGGCTTGCTCGAAGGTGTCGCTGACGCGCTCACCGAGCGCGGCCACGGCACGCGCTTCCACGTCCAGAACGCGGCGGGCGGTGGCGATGTGGTTATGACTCATAATGATTCGTGTCTCCTCGCTGGCGGAGATTATACACTGGCCGAAGCGCCGCTGACTGCCCTTGGAACCCTTAAGCGTTCGGATGTTCCAATTGATTGTGCGGCCGGCCTTGTAGGAGCGGGCTGTGGGAGCGGGCCCCGCCCGCGAAAGGCCGGCAAAGCCGGCCGGCAGGATCCCAGAGACCTGTATAGTGGCCTCCCGGAATCGCGGAAGGGATATCAAAGAGGTCTCTGGTATCCCGCCGGCAAGCTTCGCTTGCCTTTCGCGGGCAAGGCCCGCTCGCACAAAAAGTGCTTCGTAGAGACCTTGGCTGGACAGTTCAGGACTAAGGCCGTAAAACCTAGCATCTCAGACACGACAGGGAGTGACGTATGACCGTTAAACAACGCTTGGCGACTGTAATGGCGCTGGTGATGCTTGGTCTGGCCGGCTTCGCCCAGGCCGCCCAGGACCCCCGCGAACTGGTCAACGAGACCGTGGAGCGGATGACCAGCCGTATCGACGCGGAGCGTGAGCGGCTGGAAAAGGACGAAGGCTACGCCCGCAAGCTGGTCCGTGAGGAGCTGGTGCCGCTGGTGGACTTCAAGCGCATTACCCGCATGGTGATGGGTGAACACTTCGACCAGGCCAGCCGGGAGCAGAAGTATGAGTTCCTGGAAGTGTTCAAGAACAGCCTGATTAACACCTACGCCTCCGGCGTGACCCTCTACCAGGGCCAGGAAATCCGCGTTCTGCCGATGCGCGAGGAAGACCGCAAGGGCAACTACGCCCGGGTGCGCCTGGAAGGCACCACCAACGACGGCACGGTGATCCCGGTGTTCTTTACCCTGTTCCAGTCCGACGACCAGTGGAAAGTGGTCAATGTGTACGTCAACGGCCTGGACTTGCGCGATGTTTACCGGGCCCAGTTTGCCCAGTCCATGCAGCAGCTCGGTGATCTGGACAAAGTGATCCAAAGCTGGTCCGCGGAAAGCGCCGATCTGGAAGAGAAAGTCGACGTGGAGACCGGCAGCGGCTCCTGACCCCGTAACCGGCCGCCATGACAAGCCACCGCGCCCTCGCGTATCATTACCCGTTCATTGAAACGAGGAGTGATCATGAAGTCGGAAGACGTGAAGGCGCTGGTGGAAGCCGGTTTCGAGGATGCCGATGTGGCCGTGGAAGGGGAAGGTGACCGCTTTCTGATCCGCGTGATATCCGATGCCTTCGAAGGCCTGATGCCCGTGAAGAAGCAGCAGCTTGTGTACAGCTGCATCAATCCGCAGATCGCCGATAACTCCATTCATGCCGTCTCAATCAAAACCTTTACCCGTGCCGAGTGGGAAAAAGCCCAGAAAATGGGCCTTGCCTGACCGTACCGTCTTTTCCGCGTAGGAAACTTCATGGACAAATTGATCATCACCGGCGGTCGGCGTCTCGACGGCGAAATCCGCATTTCCGGTTCCAAGAACTCATCGCTGCCGATCCTGGCCGCCACGCTGCTGGCCGGTGAGCCGGTCACCGTGGGCAATCTGCCCCATCTGCAGGACGTGACCACCCTGATCGAGCTGCTCGGCCGCATGGGCGTGCACGTGGTGATCGACGACAAGCTCAACGTGGAGGTGAACCCCAACACCATCCAGGAGCTGACCGCGCCCTACGAGCTGGTCAAGACCATGCGCGCCTCGATCCTGGTGCTGGGGCCGATGGTCGCCCACTTCGGCGAAGCCTCGGTGTCGCTGCCCGGCGGCTGTGCGATCGGCTCGCGGCCGGTGGACATCCATCTGCGCGGCCTGGAGGCCATGGGCGCCGAGATCGTGGTCGCCAACGGTTATGTGCACGCCAAATCCAACGGCCGCCTCAAGGGCGCGCGCATCGTCATGGACACGGTCACCGTGACCGGCACCGAAAACCTGCTGATGGCGGCGGCGCTGGCGGACGGCACCACGGTGCTGGAAAACGCCGCCCGCGAGCCGGAAGTGGTGGACCTGGCCAACTTCATCAACCGCATGGGCGGCAAGGTGAGCGGCGCCGGCACCGACACCATCACGGTGGAAGGCGTGGCCAAACTGGGCGGTTGCCACCATGACGTGATCGCTGATCGCATTGAGACCGGCACCTATCTAATCGCCGCCGCCATCACCGGCGGCCGCATCAAGTGCAAGGACACCGACCCCAGCCTGCTCGACGCGGTGCTGCAAAAACTCAAGGAAGCCGGCGCCAAGATCGAGACCGGCGACGACTGGGTCAGCCTGGACATGGAAGGCCGCCGGCCCAAATCGGTGAACCTGCGCACCGCGCCGTACCCGGCCATGCCCACCGACATGCAGGCTCAGTTCACGGCCTTGAACACGGTGGCGGAAGGCACCGGCACCATTGTCGAGACGGTATTCGAGAACCGCTTCATGCACGTTCAGGAAATGAACCGCATGGGCGCCGACATCGAAGTGCAGGGCAACACCGCCATTTGTCGCGGTGTCGCCAGCCTCACCGGCGCGCCGGTGATGGCCACCGACCTGCGCGCCTCGGCGTCGCTGGTGATCGCCGCCCTGGTCGCCGAGGGCGACACCAGCGTGCAGCGTATCTACCATATCGACCGGGGGTACGAGTGCATCGAGGAAAAACTGCAATCGCTGGGCGCCGTGATTCGCCGCGTACCCGGCTGAAGCATGGCGCCGATGGAAACCGACATGGCCGAAAAACCGCTGATTATCGCCCTCTCCAAGGGCCGCATTCTTGACGAGACGCTGCCGCTGCTTAAGCACGCCGGCATCGAGCTGCTGGAGGACCCGTCCGCGTCCCGCAAGCTGATCTTCGACACCACCCGCGATGACGTGCAGATCATCATCATCCGCGCCACCGACGTGCCGCCCTATGTGCAGCATGGCGGCGCCGATCTGGGCGTGGCCGGCAAGGACGTGCTGATGGAAAACGGCGCCGAGGGCATCTTTGAGCCGCTCGATCTGGAAATCGCCCGCTGCAAACTGATGGTGGCCGCCCTTAAGGACGCGCCGCCGGTGAGCGGGCGTCTGCGGGTGGCCACCAAGTTCGTTAATGTGGCGCGCCAGTATTTCGCCCAGCAGGGCAAGCAGGCCGAGATCATCAAGCTCTACGGCGCCATGGAACTGGCGCCGCTGGTGGGGCTGGCGGATCGCATCGTGGACATCGTCGATACCGGCAACACCTTGCGCGCCAACGGCCTGGAGCCCACCGAGACCATCGCCGACGACATTTCGTCCCGGGTGGTGGTCAACCGGGCCAGCATGAAGACCCGTCACGCCGCGATCCAGGCGATTCTTGATAAACTCGAGCAGGCCGTGGAGCAACGCCGGGAAACAGCATGAAGACCAACCGTTTAAACGCCAACGACGCGGATTTCATCCCCCGCCTGATGGCGCTCACCGCCTGGAGCGAAGAGCGCGATGAGGAAGTGGGCGAGCGAGTGCGCGGCATCCTGCGTGACGTGGCCGGCCGCGGCGACGCCGCGGTGGTGGAATACACCAACCGCTTTGACCGCCGCGACGCCGCCTCCATGGCGGACCTGACCGTGGAACGGCCACAGCTGGAAGCGGCGCTTGAGCGGCTGCCCACCGAACAGCGCCAGGCCCTGGAGGCCGCCGCCGAGCGGGTCAGTGATTACCACGCCCGCCAGAAGCAGGATTCCTGGAACTACCGCGACGCCCACGGCACCTTGCTGGGTCAGCAGGTGACCCCGCTGGACCGCGCCGGCATCTACGTGCCCGGCGGCAAGGCCGCCTACCCCAGCTCGGTGCTGATGAACGCGCTGCCGGCCCGCGTCGCCGGCGTGGCCGAAATCGTCATGGTCAGCCCGGCACCGGACGGTGAACTCAACGACATGGTGCTGGCGGCGGCGGCGGTGGCCGGCGTGGAGCGCTTCTTCACCCTGGGCGGCGCCCAGGCGGTGGGCGCGCTGGCGTTCGGCACCGAAACGGTGCCGGCGGTGGACAAGATCGTCGGCCCGGGCAACATCTATGTGGCCGAGGCCAAGCGCCAGGTGTTCGGCAAGGTGGGCATCGACATGATCGCCGGCCCGTCGGAAATTCTGGTGGTCTGCGACGGCAAGACCGACCCGGACTGGATCGCCATGGATCTGTTCTCCCAGGCCGAGCACGACGAAGAGGCGCAATCCATCCTGGTCAGCCCGGACGCGGACTTCCTCGCCCGGGTGGAAGAGGCCATGGAGCGCCTGGCGCCGACCCTGGAACGGGAAACCGTGATCCGCACCTCGATGGCCAACCGGGGCGCGCTGATCCTGGTGGATGATCTCGACCAGGCCATGGACGTGGTCAACCGGATCTGCCCGGAGCACCTGGAGCTGTCCCTGGACGACGCCGAGGCCTGGGCGAAGAAAGTGCGCCACGCCGGCGCCATCTTCCTGGGCCGCCACACCCCGGAGGCGCTCGGTGATTACTGCGCCGGGCCCAACCACGTGCTGCCCACCAGCGCCACCTCGCGCTTCTCGTCGCCGCTGGGCGTGTACGACTTCCAGAAGCGCAGCTCGCTGATCGGCTGCTCGCCGGAAGGCGCCAGCGAACTGGGAAAGATCGCCTCGGTGCTGGCCCGCGCGGAAAGCCTCACCGCCCACGCCCGCAGCGCCGAAATGAGGATCAGAAAAGAACGCTAGACGCCGGACGCTTGACGCTGGACGCTTTAAACCCAAGTGCCGAGTCTGGTTTTTTATTTAAGCGTCCGGCGTCCGGCGTCCAGCGTCGGGCGTCCAGCGGAGTCACTATGAGCAAATTCTGGAGCCCGTTCGTTCGCGACCTGGAGCCCTACGTGCCCGGCGAGCAGCCGAAAATGGCGCGGCTGGTGAAGCTCAACACCAACGAGCACCCGCTGGGGCCGTCGCCGAAAGTGATTGAGGCAATCCAGGCCGCCGCCGATGACCGCCTGCGGCTTTACCCGGACCCGGACGCCACCGAACTCAAAGACGCCATCGCCGCCTATTACGGCGTCGCCCGCGAGCAGATATTCGTTGGCAACGGCTCCGACGAAGTGCTCGCGCACATCTTCTTGGGTCTGTTCAAACAGAACCATCCGTTGCTGTTCCCGGACATCACCTACAGCTTTTACAAGGTGTACTGCGGACTCTATGACATCGACTACCGGCCGGTGCCGCTGGACGACGAGCTGGCCATTGAGCCGTCGGATTACGGCGCCCCCAACGGTGGCATCATCTTCCCCAACCCCAATGCCCCCACTGGCCGGCTGCTGCCGCTGGATGCCGTCGAGACCATTCTGGTCGCCAACCCGGATTCGGTGGTGGTGGTGGACGAAGCCTACGTGGACTTCGGCGGTGACAGCGCCATCGCCCTGGTGGATCGCTACCCCAACCTGCTGGTCACTCAAACACTGTCCAAATCCCGCGCTTTGGCAGGCGTACGGATCGGTTTCGCGGTTGGAAGCCGTGAGCTGATCGAAGGGCTGGAGCGAATTAAGAACAGCTTCAATTCCTACCCGCTGGACCGGCTGGCGATCGCCGCCGGCAAGGCCGCCTTCGAGGACGAAGAATACTTCCAGCGCGGCCGCGAGCTGGTGATTGAAGAACGGGAAACCTTGCGCCGTGGCCTGGAAGCCATGGGGTTCCAGGTGCTGCCCTCGGCGGCCAACTTCCTGTTCTGCCGCCACGCCACCCGCCCCGGCGCCGACCTGGCCGCGGCGCTGCGCGAACGCGGCATCATCGTCCGCCACTTCGGCAAACCCGAACGCATCCAGGACCACCTGCGGATCACGGTGGGGCGCCCCGATCAGAATCGGGAGCTTACTGAGGCGCTGGAAGACATCCTCGCCTGAACGGCCTCTATTGGCTGCTTGTGGGAGCGGGCCTTGCCCGCGAAAGGCCGGCAACGCCGGCCGGCAGGATCCCAGAGACGCTTTTTGTGCCGCAGTTAGATAGGCCTCTGGTATCCCGCCGGGTGGCTGTCAGCCACCCTTTCGCGGGCAAGGCCCGCTCCCACAAGCCCGCTCCTACGACTATTCGCCGGCTGGTGGGCGCGTGCCGATGGTGACGTCCAGATCCAGCTCCTGGGTATTGCGCCGCACGTTGAGGGTGAGCGTTGTGCCTGGTTCGGTGCCGGCGATGCGGTTCATCGCCTCGTAGCCGTCTTTCATGGTTTCGCCGTTGATGCCGATCAGTACGTCTCCGGCCTGCAGGCCGGCGTCCTGGGCCGGGCTGCCGGACACCACTTCGGTGACCACGCCGCCCACCACGTTTTCCATGCCGAAGGTTTCCGCCAGGGTGGGGTTGATGTCCTGGACGGTGACGCCCAGGTAGCCGCGGATCACCCGGCCGTGTTCGATCAGGTCGGACATCACTTCGCTGGCGATCGACGCCGGGGTGGCGAAGCCGATGCCCTGCCAGTTGCCGTCCGAAGACAAAATGGCGGTATTGATGCCGATCAGATGGCCGCGGGTGTTGATCAGCGCACCGCCGGAATTGCCCCGGTTGATGGCCGCGTCGGTCTGGATGAAATTCTCGAAGGTAGCGATGCCCAGGTGGGTGCGGCCGGTGGCGCTGACAATGCCCATGGACACGGTCTGGCCCACGCCCAGCGGGTTGCCGATGGCCAGCACCACGTCACCGACGCTTACCGGCTGCGGGCCGTTCAGTTCGATTTGCGGCAGGTCTTCCAGGGCGATCTGCAGCAGCGCCAGGTCGGTTTCCGGGTCGGTGCCCACCACCCGCGCCGGGGCGTCGCGGCCGTCGCGCAGGGCCACCAGAATCTCATCGGCGTCGCGGATCACATGGTAGCTGGTCAGCACATAGCCTTGGGACGACACCAGCACCCCGGAGCCCAGGCTGGCCAGGGCGCGCTCGCGGCGCGGGCGTTCCATAAAGCGGTTGAACAGCGGGTCGTCACTGAGCTGTTCGCCGCCGCGGGTGACGATTTGCGTGGTATAGACGTTGACCACCGCCGGCGCCGCCCGGGCCACCGCGTCCGCGTAGCTGTCCGCGCGGGGTGCCGTGGCGGTGGCCGGCGCGCCGGCGTCGCGCGCGCCGGGCCCGTGTTCGTACCACCACAGCACCGACAGGCCCACGGCGAGGCCGGCGGCCACCGGCAATGCCAGGAATCGAAACAGTTTTAATAACGGGCCTGTTAACACTTATCCAAGCCTCCGCCCCCGCGAATCATGTAGACTGCGCGCAATAGTAGCAGGGAGACCTCCATGCTGAAACGCGATCATTTGCTGCGTGTGCTCGACGACGAGCTGCAGCCTCAACGGTTCCGTGACTACAGCCCCAACGGGCTTCAGGTGGAAGGCCGCGAGCAGGTGCGGCGGCTGGTGACCGGCGTCACCGCCTGCCAGGCGCTGATCGACGCGGCCATTGTTGAAGAAGCAGACGCCATCTTCGTGCATCACGGCTATTTCTGGAAAAACGAAGACCAGCGCGTGCGCGGCATGAAAAAGCAGCGGCTGCAGAGTCTGCTGCGCCACGACATCAGCCTGTTCGCCTACCACTTGCCGCTGGATGCGCACCCGCAATTGGGCAACAATGCCCAGCTCGCGCGGCGGCTGGGGCTGCGCGTCGAAGGCGGCATGGAGGCGGATAACCCGCTTTCCATCGGTAACGTGGGGCGCCTGGACGACCCGATGAGCGCCCGCGACTTCGCCGTCCACGTGGAATCGGTGCTGGGGCGCGAGGCGCTGCACATCGGCGACGGCGAGGATGAAATCGAAACCCTGGCCTGGTGCACCGGCGCTGCCCAGGGTTTTATCGAGCAGGCCCGCGCGCTCGGCGTGGACGCCTACCTGAGCGGTGAGATTTCCGAACCCACCACCCATTTCGCCCGCGAAACCGGTATTCATTATTTCGCCTGCGGCCACCACGCCACCGAGCGCTACGGGGTGCAGGCGGTGGGCGACTGGCTCGCCAACGAATACGGGCTGGAACACATCTTCATCGATATCGATAACCCGGTGTAGGGCAGCACCTCTTCGGCAGTACGGGAACGCATGAACATCACGGTGATATACAACCCTACCGCCGGGGGCGGCAGGGCGCGGCGGTTGCGCCATTTCGTGCGCGCGCTGGAAGAGGGCGGGGGCAAGGTGCGGCTGTACCACACGCGCGCACCCGGCGACGCCACCCGCTATCTGCGCGGCCTGGCGGACCAGGGCGAGTGCGTGGTGGCGGCCGGCGGTGACGGCACCACCAACGACGTGATCAACGGGCTGAACCCGGGCGTGGCGCTGGCGCTGTTTCCGATTGGCACCGCCAACGTGTTGTCCCGGGAGCTGTCGATCCCGCGCGGCCCGGAAGCCGCCGCCAAGGTGGTGCTCGACGGCCGCACCCTTAACGTCACGCCCGCGCGGCTCAATGGCCGCCGCTTCATGGTGATGGCGGGCATCGGCTACGACGCCTGGGTGGTCGATCAGGTCGACCTGATTCTGAAACGCCGGGTGGGCAAGCTCGCCTACGTGATCAGCATGATCCGCCAGCTGTTCCGCTACGGTCAGGTGCGCTACCGAATCACCGTGGACGGCCGCCCGCTGGATTGCTTTTCCGCGGTGATCACCAATGGCCGCTACTACGGCGGCAGCTTCGTGCTCAGCCGGCAGGCGGGGTTGTCCAAGCGCAGCCTGCAGGTGTTGATGTTCCAGCGTCCGGGCCTGGGCTTTCTGCTGCGTTGCCTGGCGGCGCTGGTGGTGGGGCGCATGGAGCGCGTCGACGGCGTCGCCTCGCTGAGCGCCGAGAAGGTCACCGTCACCGCGCCCGGCCTGGAGCCGGTGCAGGCGGACGGCGACCCGGTCGGCTGGCTGCCCGCCGAGATCGAACTCGAGCAGAACCCGGTTAAGCTGCGGGTTCCGTGGGCCTAGCGGCCCGCTGCAAGCTACAAGCCTCAAGCTGCAGGCACGGCCTTTCTTCCAGCACGGCCAGCTTGCAGCTTGGGGCTTGAAGCCTGCAGCTTATCTTATAAGCACCAAACCGAAAGTTCTTAGCAGCGGTGGAGGGCCCCGGACGCGGGCCGGTATAATCCGCCGCCATTACAGACACAACCGACCATCTAGGGAGTGAACATGTCGCAACTGGTGAAACCCCACGGCCGCGAGACGCTGAACATTCTGCTGCTGGAAGGCGCGGAACGCGAGAGCGCGCTGGCCGCCGCCGAGGCGTTGCCGAAAATCACCCTCAGTTCCCGCGAGCGCGGCGACCTGATCATGCTCGGCATCGGCGGTTTCACCCCGCTGGACGGGTTCATGGGCAAGGCCGACTGGCAGGGCGTGTGCGACAACATGGCGCTGGCCAACGGCGTGTTCTGGCCGATCCCGATTACGCTGTCCACCGACCAGGCCACCGCCGACGGCCTGGCCGACGGCGCCGAAGTGGCGCTGGTGGACGACAACGGCGACATCATGGGCTCCATGGTGGTCAACGAGAAGTACACCATCGACAAGGCCCACGAATGCCAGCAGGTGTTCAAGACCACCGACGAAGAGCACCCGGGCGTGAAAATGGTGCTCGCCCAGGGCGACGTCAACCTGGCCGGCCCGGTGAAGGTGTTCAGCCAGGGCGACTTCCCCGATAAGTACGCGGGCATCTACATGACGCCCACCGAAACCCGCGCCATGTTCGAACAGCGTGGCTGGAAAAGCGTAGCTGCCTTCCAGACCCGCAACCCGATGCACCGCTCCCACGAGCACCTGGCGAAAATTGCCATCGAAATCTGCGACGGCGTGATGGTGCACTCTCTGCTCGGCAACCTGAAGCCCGGTGACATTCCGGCGGAAGTGCGCCAGGAAGCGATCAGCACTCTGGTCGAGCATTACTTCGTGGAGAACACCGTGGTGCAGTCCGGCTACCCGCTGGACATGCGTTACGCCGGCCCCCGCGAGGCGCTGCTGCACGCGCTGTTCCGTCAGAACTACGGCTGCTCGCACCTGATCGTCGGCCGTGATCACGCCGGCGTGGGCGACTACTACGGCCCGTTCGACGCCCACCACATCTTCGACGAGATCCCCAACGACGCGCTGATCACCCAGCCGCTGAAGATCGACTGGACCTTCTGGTGCGACAAGTGCGGCACCATGGCCAGCATGCGTACCTGCCCGCATACCGCCGACGACCGCGTGCTGGTCAGCGGCACCAAGCTGCGCAAGCTGCTCAGCGAAGGCGGCGACGTGCCGGACAACTTCAGCCGCCCGGAGGTGCTGGAAGTGCTGCGCCGCTACTACCAGGGCCTTCAGGAACACGAAAAAGTGAAGGTGGAGCTGACCGGCCACTCGGCCCGCTAAACCCGTAGGTCGGATTAGCCAAAGGCGTAATCCGACACGGTCTGTGCGACACGGTCTGTCGGGTTACGGCCTTCGGCCTAACCCGACCTACGGCTACTCTTCAGGCATAAAAAAACCCGGCTCTGAGCCGGGTTTTTTTATGCCTCCGCTGTGGGAGCGGAGAGTTGTGGGAGCGGGCCCAGCCCGCGAAAGGCCGGCAAAGCCGGCCGGCAGAATCCCAGAGCCCTATCCAACTCCCTTAATCAGCGCGGCTTATCACTCTCATCATCGTCACCACCCACATCCGCATAGTCGCGAGGCGGCGCCACCACCACGGCAGGCTCGTCCTCGCCCCGGCCCACCGGGCTGTAAGGCCCGTCGGCCTTCTTCTTGCCGAGCCCGAAGTCCTCGGACAGGGTGCCTTGAGCCTTGGGGGCATAATCCAGCGGCTGGGACGCCGGCGTATCCGGCTCGAACGCCGCGTCCAGGCTCTTCGCCGCCGCCTTGCGGCGGCCCGCTTCGCTGCACAGACCGTGCGCGCCCTGGGACAGATGCTGATGCACCGCCCGGTAGGACTGGGTCAGGTCGTTGACCAGGTCGGCGGTTTCCAGAAAATGGCGGTCCACCTGGTCCCGGTAATGATTGAGCGCATTGCGGGCTTCATCGCGCTCGCGAATCAGCTGGCTGCCCTGACGCCGCGCGGGCATCAGCCAGTATAAAACACCGGCGCCGGCCACCAGGCCGGCGAGGAAAGAGAGCAGGTGGGTTGTCAGCATATCCATGTCATACTCCTTAGCCAGCACATTGCAGCACAGTCCTAGTTGCCGCGCCAAGAAAAGCGGCCCGGAAATTGTATCGGGAGGAAACCATGAGTCGTGACCGGCTGGCCCTGGAGGGTCCGGAAGGCACCCTGGAAGCGGTGCTTGAAGGGGAAACGGAGAGCCCTGCCATGATCGCCATCGTCTGCCACCCTCATCCCCAATTCGGCGGCACCATGGATAACAAAGTGGTGACCACCCTGATCCGCGCCGCCCGGGACGCGGGCGCCGCCGCCCTGCGCTTCAACTTCCGCGGCGTCGGTGAAAGCCAGGGCGCCTACAGCGACGGGATCGGCGAAGTGGAAGACCTGATCGCCGTGCACCGCTGGCTCAGCAAAAAGTACCCCGGCACCCCGCTGTGGCTGGCGGGCTTCTCGTTCGGCAGCTTCGTGGCGGCGCGCGGCGCCGAGGTGCTGGCCGCCAACGGCGAGGCGCCCGCGGCCCTGTTCCTGGTGGCCCCGCCGGTCCACCACTATGGCTTCGAGAGCATCGAGAACGTGGGCTGCCCGGTAACCGTGGTACAGGGCGAGGACGACGAGGTGGTGCCCGCGGACAAGGTGTTCCGCTGGGCCGAGAGCACCGCCCTGGCCCCGGATCTGATCCGTTTCCCGGACAGCGGCCATTTCTTCCACGGCCAGCTGGTCAACCTCCGCGAGGTGGCCTCTTCGCGGCTCCCCTGAGCCGGCGCGTCCCGGGCCGTCTTGTCACCCGTGCCCGGGAACGCTACATTGACCCGCCGTTCATCATCCCGGGACATCATGACGCCTCTCGAGAAGTATCAGGCCGATCTGGCCCGCCCCGAATTCGTGCGCGACCCGGCCCAGGAAGAGGCGGTCCGCGCGCTCGATCATCTGTACCACCGCCTGCTTGAAGACCAGCCCGCCAAGGGGCTGCTGGCGCGCCTGCGCAAGAGCAAGCGCCAGCCCTACAAGGGCCTGTACATGTGGGGCGGCGTGGGGCGCGGCAAAACCTACCTGATGGATGTGTTCTTCGAGTGCCTGCCGTTCGAGGAAAAGCGGCGCATGCACTTCCACCGCTTCATGCAGAAAGTGCACCGCCAGCTGCGCGACCGCCAGGGCGAGAAAAACCCGCTGACCAGCATCGCCAGGGAATTCGCGGCCCGCTACCGGGTGCTGTGCTTCGACGAATTCTTCGTCACCGACATCACCGACGCCATGATCCTGGGCACCCTGATGCAGACCCTGTTCGATCAGGGCGTCACCCTGGTGACCACCTCCAACATCGAGCCCGACGGCTTGTACAAGGACGGGCTGCAGCGGGCCCGTTTCCTGCCCGCCATCGAAGCGCTCAAGCACCACACCCGGGTAATGAACGTGGACGGCGGCCACGACCACCGCCTGCGCCTGCTGGAGCAGGCGGAGCTGTTCCACTGCCCGCTGGGAGCCGAGGCCGACCGTTTCATGGCCGAGCGTTTCGCCGCGCTCGCGCCGGAGCACGGCCGCCACCGTGACCAGGGCAATATCCTGGTGGAAGGTCGCAAGATCGCCACGGTGAAATCCACCGACGATGTGGTCTGGTTCGATTTCCGGGCGCTTTGCGACGGCCCGCGCAGCCAGAACGACTACATCGAAATCGCCCGTGAGTTTCACACCGTGCTGATCTCCGGCGTGGAACGCATGGGCGCCGGCAGCGACGACCGCGCGCGCCGCTTCATCAATCTGGTCGACGAATTCTATGACCGGGGCGTGAAGCTGGTGGTGGCCGCGGAAACCCCGATCGAGGACCTCTACGCCGGCGGCCGTCTGGAGTTCGAGTTCGAACGCACCCGTTCGCGCCTGCTGGAGATGCAATCGCAGGACTACCTAGCGCGAGAGCACCTGGCCTGAGCGTTTTGGTCATTGCCCCCGGTTCCCGGGGGCTAGACACTCTGTCTCCAGTTCGAGTCAACCGGAGAGCACAATGATCCCCCGTACCCTGTTCAGTTCCGACCACGAGACGTTCCGCGACACCGTCCGCAAGTTCCTGGAAAACGAAGCCGTCCCCCACCACGAAGAGTGGGAACAAACCGGCCAGGTGCCCAAGGCGCTCTGGCGCAAGGCCGGCGAGCAGGGTTTCCTGTGCCCCATGGTGAGCGAAGAGTACGGCGGCATCGGCGCCGACTTCCTCTACAGCGTGGTGGTCAGCGAGGAAATCTCCCGCGCCGGCCTCACCGGTATCGGCTGGGGCCTGCACACCGAAATCGTGGCGCCCTATATCGAGCACTACGGTTCCGAGGAAATGAAGCAGCGCCTGCTGCCGAAGATGGTCAGCGGCGAGCTGATCGGCGCCATCGCCATGAGCGAACCCGGTGCCGGCTCCGACCTGCAGGGCGTCAAGACCAACGCCGTGAAGGACGGTGATCACTATATCCTCAACGGATCCAAGACCTTCATCACCAACGGCCAGAACGCCGACATCGTGATCGTGGTGGCCAAGACCGACCCCAGCAAAGGCGCCAAGGGCACCAGCCTGCTGATCGTCGAAGAGGGCATGGAAGGCTTCCAGAAAGGCAAGAACCTGAAGAAAGTGGGCATGAAAGCCCAGGACACGTCGGAGCTGTTTTTCCAGGACGTGAAAGTGCCGGTGGAAAACCTGATCGGCGACGAAGGCATGGGCTTCATCTACCTGATGCAGGAACTGCCCCAGGAACGCCTCGGCATTGCCATCAACGGCCTGGCCATGGCGGAAAGCGCCTTTGAGCACACCCTCGACTACGTGAAAGAGCGCAAGGCGTTCGGCCAGCGCGTCGCCGATTTCCAGAACACCCAGTTCAAGCTCGCCGAGATGCGCACCAAGCTCGACGTGGCCCGCGCCTACGTGGACCGCTGCCTGGAGATGCATCTCAAGAAGGAGCTGGACATCCCCACCGCCGCCGGCGCCAAGTACTGGGTCACCGACCTGCAGTGCGAGATCATCGACGAGTGCTTGCAGCTGCACGGCGGCTACGGCTACATGTGGGAATATCCGATCGCCCGTATGTACGCCGACGCCCGTGTACAGCGTATTTACGGCGGCACCAATGAAATCATGAAAACGATCATCGCCCGCGCTCTGCTGGCCGGTTGATGACGGGCCGCCGCGGCCCCGCACGGGGCCGTGGCCGGCCGCACCGCTCTTAAAAGGCGACCGGCCGGTCGCCTTTATTTGATCAAAAACCACCAGTTTTACATTCCCCGCCTTCTCCCTACCGGAGTGCGAGTTTATTCTTACGCCACCGGTGTAAAACCCGGTAATTTTATGGTGTCCCGCGCCAGCGGAATGACGGGGCAGGGCACCGTTTTAGGCTCGATTTGATGGAGAACATTATGAAAATAAGAGGCGCATTGATCGCCGGTTCCGTGCTGTCACTGGCATCCGGTACCGCCGCCGCTTCAGGTTTTGGCGTGTCTTATCAGTCCGTATCCGCCATGGGCACCGCCTATGCCGGCTCCGCGGTACTCAGCGAGGACGCCACCAACCAATGGTACAACCCCGCCACCCTGGCCGGCCTGAACACCGCCGAGGTGTCCATCGCCGCCCACCAGGTATGGATCGACACCAGCTTCAAAGCCAACGGCGCCTCCGGCCCGGGCGACTTCGAAGACGTGGAACCCTTTGTCGGCAGCGTCTTCATGGCCATGCCGTTCAACGACCGCGTAACCTTCGGCCTGGGCATCAACGCTCCGTTTGGCACCAAGATCGAATACGAAGACAACTGGGGTAACGCCAACGGCGGGCCCAGCTCCGCGTTCTTCCCGACCACCGGCGACCCGTACGCACAGACCTCTGATGTGCAGACCATCAACATCAACCCGGCCGTGGGTATTCAGGTCACTGATAACCTGCGCCTTGGTGCCGGCGTGAACTATCAGCAAATCGACGCCGACATCGAGAACTCCGCCACCCGCCTGGAAGGCGACGACGACGCCTTCGGCTGGAACGTCGGCCTGACCTACAGCCCTGACGACTACAACCACTTTGGCGTGGCTTATCGCTCGGAGATCAGCTACGACATCGATGGCGACATCACCTTCAAACCCGCCGGTGTTGCCGCCAGCCTGGCCGGGGCCGGCGTACCGGGCCCCGCGATCCCCGGTGCCACCGCCGCCCTTGCCGGTCAGTATTCCGGCAAAACCAGCCTGGACCTGCCCGCCGTGCTGCAGCTGTCCTACGCCGGTGACCTGACCGACCGCACCCAGCTGCTGCTGGGCGTGGAACGCACCGACTGGAGCAGCCTGGACCGCCTCGTGATCGAACACGACGGCACCCAGACCGCGCTGGGCGGCCTCGCCAGCCTGCCCAACCCGGCCATCGAAGAGTTCAACTGGGAAGACACCACCCGCTATTCCGCGGGCGTGCGTCACACCCTGCAGAACGACACCGTGTTGCGCTTCGGCCTGGCCAAGGAAGAGTCCACCCAGAGCAGCGACAACCGCTCCGCCATTTCGCCGGACTCCGACCGCATCTGGGCCACCATTGGTGCCGGCTTCAAGCCCGCCGACAACCTCAGCATTGATGTCGCCTACGCCCACATCTTCGTGGACGACGCCGACATCTATAAAGACAGCCGTGGCGCCGTTCTTGACGGCACCTACGAGCTGGAAGCCAACGTTATCGGCGCGCAGCTGAACTACCAGTTCTAAACCGCTCCGTTGCAGGCGGTCCGGTACGCTTTGCGCGCTGGACAAAATGGAAAGGCGAACCTTCGGGTTCGCCTTTTTTATGGCTATTTGGCCTGGTCACTCCACCGCTGTATGTTTAATGAGCACATTTGATGATTCGAGTATGTCGATGGATACAGAGCGGGTGACGAAGTCACAATTCAAGGCACGGGCCCTGGAGTTGTTTCGCAAGATTGAGAAATCCGGCTCAATCGTGGTGGTGACTGACCACGGTAGGCCCATTGTCGAGGTGCGCAGGTGCCGCAGGAATCAGCGGTCTCCTCTTGAGGTGCTCCGAAATAGCGTCGCGGATTTCAAGCGACCGACCGAACCAATCTAAGAGCCCACACCTGATGCTCCCTCAATTCACCACAGCGGTGAGCACGATGCGGCCCTCACTCACCTCCACGTCCAACAACGTGTCCGCGCCGAAGCCTGCTTCGCTCAGCCATTGCCCTCTCAAGAGCACACGGGGCACGGCCGGCGGTGCCGGCTGGAAGCCTTGATAGGGTTTGAGGGGCACGCTGTCGCGGCTGTGGTGTACTTTCAGCGTGCGCCAATAGGGGAAGGCTCGTGCCGGCTTCCCGGTGGGGCTTTCGGTTACGCGATACTCTGGCATAACATTGCGCTCAGCCATAATAGACTCCTGTTTAGTCTGTTGTGGTTAGCTGCTTTCGGGTGGGCCAACACCCGGAGGCAGCGCTTCTCAATAATGTGCACCTCCCATACAACACCAGAACACTGTCCATATCAACAGTGATTTCGATAGCCTGCTCCTTGCCGAACCCGCACATTCGCTTTACTCCGCCTGCCGTGCTCTGCGAGTCTTTGAGTGTCTCTAAAGCGGCGACGTTCGCCGTGAAAAAGGGGACGCATAACCATGGATTACAACGCGCAGGGAAGGGAGCCCAAGGATGAAATTGAAATGTTGCAGCGGTTGCCGGTACGGCAACGCCAGGGCGAGACGCACGCCCTACGGGCCCGGGATCTGGTGCGCGCATCCGGACAGTCAGGACGGTGTGCCACAGGGTGTGCTGGACGCGGAGTCGGCGAGCGTGGTGTGCGCTTTCGGCCAGGCGCCTTCCGAGAGCGACGGGGAAAAGCCTGCCCGCGAACCGGTGGTCAAAGTGCGCCGGCGTGTGCCGGTTACGGCGACTTCGTGACGTCCGCGCCGTTGCCGGTGGCTGGCGCGGCGCGCAGTTGTTCGGCGACCTGTTCGGCGATGTAGGCGTAGCCCTTCTCCGAGGGGTGGTAGCCGTCTTCCGCCAGATAGGCCGGGTCGGCGATCACCGGGTAGGCGAGGTGGTGTACCCCCTGAAGCTGCGCCGCCAGGGTCTGTTGGATGCGGTCCAGCTGGGCGGCCCGTTGGCCGAGCAGGTCGCGCAGGGGCCGGGGCAGGGCGGTGAAGTGCTGCATGGGCGGCACCGCGAGCAGATACACCGGCAGGTTGGGCCGGCCCCGTCTCAGGGTGCCGATCAGGGCGGTGAGGTGCTGGCGGTAATGGCCCGGCCGGGTGACGCCGGTGGTGTCGTTGACGCCCAGGCTGATCACCACCAGGTCGACGTCCGCTGGTGGCCGGCCGGCGAGGTGCTGGTTGAGCGCCTGGGCGCGGATGCCGTTGACGCCAATCACCTGCCAGGTGACCGGGCCCTGGCGGCGGTGGGCGAAGGCCCGCGCCAGGTGGGCGCCCAGGCCCTGGCGATGCTCGGCCACGCCGACGCCGGCAGCGGTGGATTCGCCCACCACCAGCAGCCGTAGCGGCGGCCCGCCGCCGTCGCCTTCGCGGCCCCGGTCGGCGCCGCCGGCCTCGGGCAGACGCGGGGTGTCGCGGCGGGTGCGTCGCGCCTGAACGATCAGCAGCGGCGCGAGCAACAGACAGATCAGCCAGAAGCGCACCATTCAGGGCGCCGGGTAAGGGAAGCGGGTGTGGATGGCTTCCAGTTCCTTCTCCAGGTCCTTGTCCCAGGGCAGGTCGACGCTGCCCAGGTTCTCGCGCAGTTGGTTGAGGTTGGTGGCGCCGATGATGTTGCTGGTCACGAACGGGCGCGTGGTCACGAATTGCAGCGCCAGCTGGGTGGGGCTGACGCCACGCGCTTCGGCCAGGCGACAGTAAGCCTCGGTGGCCGCGGTGGATTGCTCGTTGGTGTAGCGCGCGAAGTGCTTGAACAGAGTCAGGCGGGCGTTGGCGGGCTGCTGGCCGCCCCGGTACTTGCCGGTGAGCAGGCCGAAGGCCAGCGGTGAGTAGGCCAGCAGGCCCACGTTTTCCCGGTGCGCCACTTCCGCCAGGCCCACTTCGAAGCTGCGGTTGAGCAGGGAGTAAGGGTTCTGGATCGACACCGGCGGCGCCAGGCCGATCTTCTCCGCCTCGTGGATAAAGGTCATGGCGCCCCAGGCGGTTTCGTTGGACAAGCCCCAGTGGCGAATCTTGCCGCTGTCCACCAGCTTCTTCAGGGCGGCGACGGTCTCGGCGATGGGCACGGCATCCTGGTCTTCACGGTGCTTGTAGCCCAGGCGGCCGAAATAGTTGGTGGTGCGCTCCGGCCAGTGCAGCTGGTAGACGTCGATAACGTCGGTTTGCAGCCGCTTCAGGCTGGTTTCCACGGCGCGCTCCAGATGGTCCTGGTTCAGGCGCGGGCCGCCGCGGATGTGTTTCACGTAGTCGCCGGGGCCGGCGGCCTTGGTGGCCAGCACGACTTTGTCGCGGTTGCCGGTCTTGGCGAACCATTGGCCGATGATCTCCTCGGTGCGCCCGGACGTCTCGGCGCTGGCGGGCACCGCGTACATCTCGGCGGTATCAAAAAAATTGATGCCCCGGTCCAGGGCCAGATCCATCTGCGCGAAGCCTTCCTCGGCGCTGTTTTGGTTGCCCCAGGTCATGGTGCCCAGGCAGAGGCTGCTGACTTTGAGGTCGGTGTTACCCAGCGGACGGAACTCCATTGCTCTCTCCTTCAAACTCGGTTGCCGCAAAACGGTGACTATACCCGATTGTAGGAGCGGGCCCAGCCCGCGAAAGGGTGGCTTGTAGCCACCCGGCGGGATCCCAGAGACTTTTCTGGTGGAGGCCTTTGGTATCCTGCCGGGAGCTTCGCTCCCTTTCGCGGGCGGGGCCCGCTCCCACAAGCCCGCTCCTATAGAGGTCCGCCCTCAATAAGCGCCTCTTTCCGCTTGTCTTTGCCGGGGGCGTTAAGTACAATTCGCACCCTCTTGCCCGGCGGGCTCTCGCCGGAGGGTTGGTATTACCCGTAACGTTATGAATTCAGGGCACAATTTTTAGGGAAGACTCCCATGAAGACCTACAGCGCCAAACCGGAAAGCGTAAAGCGCGACTGGTATGTGGTAGACGCCTCCGGCAAAACGCTGGGCCGGCTGGCCTCAGAAGTCGCCACCCGGCTGCGTGGCAAGCACAAACCGGAATACACCCCGCACGTTGATACCGGCGATTACATCGTTGTGATCAACGCGGAAAAGGTGGCGGTCACTGGCAAAAAAGCCACCGATAAGATGTACTATCGCCACACCGGATACCCGGGCGGCATCAAGGAAGCCAACTTCGAGACGCTGATCAACTCCAAGCCTCAGTTGGTGATCGAGAAAGCCGTTAAAGGCATGATGCCGCGTAACCCCCTGGGTCGCGACATGTTGCGCAAACTCAAAGTCTACGCCGGCACCGAGCATCCGCACACTGCTCAGCAGCCGCAGCAGCTGGAAATTTAAGAGGTCAGTCGATGGCAACTGCAAACGCCGACTACGGAACAGGTCGCCGCAAAACGGCCGCCGCACGTGTTTTTCTTCGCCCGGGCAGCGGTAACATCACCGTGAATGGTCGTCCGCTTGACGTTTATTTCGGTCGCGACACCAACCGCATGGTGGTTCGTCAGCCGCTCGAGCTGGCCGACGCGCTGGACCGGTTCGACGTCTACGTGACCGTCAGCGGCGGTGGCAACAACGGCCAGGCCGGTGCCATCCGTCACGGTATCACCCGTGCGCTGATGGAATACGACGGCGAGCTGCGCGGTTCCCTGCGCCGCGCCGGGTACGTCACCCGTGACGCCCGCGCCGTGGAGCGTAAGAAGGTGGGTCTGCACAAGGCGCGTAAGCGTCCGCAGTTCTCCAAGCGCTAAGACGGCCGTTCAGCGCCGTTTTACGCCCGAAAAAAGCCCGGCTTTGCTGGGCTTTTTTTGTGTGCAAATCAGGGGTTTAGCGGTTTGCCCGTGGGGAATAACCGGTTGTCAGATGTGGGCTTTTTCATTAACATTTGCGCCGCCTTACTCCGCCCGGAGCACGAGGACCGACCTCGAGTCTCGGATCACCCCCCGAGCGTGGGATTTAAGGGGAGAACTTCTCAATGAGCAATGACGGCGTAAACACCAGCCGCCGCACCTTTTTGATCGGCCTGACCTCAGCAGTCGGCGCCGCGGGTGCATTAGGCGCGGCGGTTCCTTTTGTTAAATCCTGGCAGCCCAGCGCCAAAGCTGAAAACGCGGGGGCCCCGGTCCAGGTGGATATCAGCAAGCTGGAGATGGGCCAGCGCGTGGTACAGGAATGGCGAGGCCAGCCCGTGTGGGTGATTCGCCGCTCCGAAGAGACGGTCTCGGCGCTCGACGCGCTGAACGACCAGCTCAAGGACCCGCAATCCGAAGACGATCAGCAGCCTGCCTACGCGTCCAGCCTGTGGCGTTCGATCAAAAAAGAATATCTGATCCTGATCGGCATCTGCACGCATCTGGGGTGTTCTCCTCTGTACGAAGAAGAACCCACCGTGGAACTCAAGGAGGGTGGCTTCTTCTGCCCGTGCCACGGTTCCAAGTTCGACCTGGCGGGCCGCGTCTACCAGGGCGTGCCGGCGCCGACCAACATGGTGGTGCCGCCCCATTCCTACCTGAGCGAGTCCGTGGTTATCGTCGGCTCTGAAGAAGGGGAGACCAAGGCATGATGAGAATGGTGAACGGTCTGATCGACTGGGTGGATGCGCGTCTCCCCGTCGTCAACGCGTATAAGAAGCACATGTCGGAGTACTACGCTCCGAAGAACTTCAATTTCTGGTACTACTTTGGCGTGCTGTCCATGGTGGTGCTGATCAACCAGCTGCTCACCGGCATCTGGCTGACCATGTTCTACTCCCCCAGCCAGGGCTTCGAGTCGGTCGCCTTCATCATGCGCGACGTGCAGTGGGGCTGGCTGATCCGCTACATGCACGCGGTGGGCGCGTCCGCGTTCTTCGCCGTGGTCTACCTGCATATGTTCCGCGGCCTGCTGTACGGTTCCTACAAGCCGCCCCGCGAACTGGTGTGGATCTTCGGCATGCTGATCTACGTGGCGCTGATGGCGGAAGGTTTCCTCGGCTACGTGCTGCCCTGGGGCAACATGTCCTACTGGGGCGCCCAGGTGATCATCTCCCTGGCCGGCGCGATTCCGTTCGATATCCTGCCGTTCATCGACGCCAAGGACGCCAAGGAGATCGGCGACGCCCTGACTACCTGGGTGCGCGGTGACTACCTGCTGTCCACCGCCACGGTGAACAAGTTCTTCGCCCTGCACGTGGTGGCGATTCCGCTGGTGCTGGTGGCGCTGGTGTTCCTGCACATTCTTGCGCTCCACGAAGTGGGTTCCAACAACCCGGACGGCGTGGAAATCAAGCAGAACAAGGACGAAAACGGTATCCCGCGCGACGGCATCCCGTTCCATCCCTATTACACCGTGAAAGACCTGCCGGGCGTGATCGTGTTCCTGATCATCTTCGCCGTGGTGGTGTTCTTCTTCCCCACCGGCGGCGGTTATCTGATCGAGAAGCCCAACTTCGTGCCGGCGGATCCGCTCAAGACCCCGGATCACATCGCACCCGTGTGGTACTACGGTCCTTACTACGCCATGCTGCGGGCCACCACCATCGACTGGTTCGGCATGTCGTCCAAGGCCTGGGGCCTGATCGCCATGGGCGGCGGTATCGTGGTGCTGTTCCTGCTGCCCTGGCTGGACCGTCACCCGGTCAAGTCGATTCGCTACAAAGGCTGGCTCAGCAAGCTGCTGCTGTTCGTGTTCGCCGCCGACTTCCTGATGCTCGGCTACCTTGGCACTCAGCCCGCTTCTGGCCTGGCCAAGACCCTGGCGCAGATCGGCACGGTGTACTACTTCGCCTTCTTCTTTATCGGGCTGCCTCTGGCGCACCGATTCGAGAAAGCCAAGCCGGTTCCTGAACGCGTAACGGGGGGTCACTGATGAGAAAGCTAGTCGCGGTAATGCTTTTCAGCTGCCTGCCGGTGATGTCGTTCGCCGCCGGCGGCGGCAACAATGAATACGTGGTGGACGCACCGGTGAACCTGCAGGACAAGGTAAGCCTGCAGAACGGTGCCAAGTTGTTCGTCAACTACTGCATGGGCTGCCACAGCATGGAGTACCTGCGCTACGGGCGCATGGCGGAAGATCTGGGCATCCCCGATGACCTGGTGCTGGAGAACCTGAACTTCACCAGCGACAAGATCGGTGACCCGATGGAAAACGGCATGGCCGAGGAAGACGGCAAGCAGTGGTTCGGGGTTACCCCGCCGGACCTGACGCTGGCCGCCCGCCACCGCTCCGCCGATTGGGTGTATTCTTACCTGATCAACTTCTATGAGGACGATTCCCGTCCCTATGGTTACAACAACCATGTGTTCCCCAACGTGGGCATGCCCCACGTGATGGCCGGAATGCAGCAGGAGTTGAGCGAGGAAGAGTTCAAGTCCAATATGGGCGACATCGCCAACTTCATGACCTACGCGGCCGAGCCGATGGCTCCCACCCGCGAGCGCATCGGCGTATACGTGCTGGTGTTCCTGGGTATTTTGCTGATTCCGGCATACCTGCTGAAGAAAGAGTACTGGAAAGACGTTCACTAAGCGGAAATTACCGCTCGGAACGCTTTTCAGCGAGCAACAGGGTACCCGCGCGAGCGGCTACCCTGTTTGTGTTATATAGAGACGTAGCGTGGAGATGATTCAACCATGGGTGTGGTGACAAAACGTTCCTCAATGACTTTCTTTTCCTCGCCGAACGATCATTACTGCCATCGCGTGCGGATCGTTCTGGCGGAGAAAGGCGTCACCGTGGATATCGTCGATGTGGACAATGGTGACAAGCCGGAAGATCTGGCCTCACTGAACCCTTACAACGAAGTGCCCACCCTGGTGGACCGGGAACTGACCCTGTATCAGTCCACGGTGATCATGGAATACCTGGACGAGCGCTTCCCGCATCCGCCGCTGTTGCCGGTGTACCCGGTGGCCCGGGCGCAGAGCCGCCTGCTGATTCACCGCGTCGAGCGCGACTGGTGCGCCCATGTGGACGCCCTGCTGGCGGGCAACGAGAAAGAGGCCGCCCTGACCAAGCGTCGTAAGGAACTGCGCGAAGCAATGATCGCCACCGCGCCGATCTTCAGCGAGCTGCCGTTCTTCATGAGCGAAGAATTCACCCTGGTGGATTGCGTCGTGGGCCCGATCCTGTGGCGGTTGCCGGCACTGGGCATTGAACTGCCGCCCAAGCAGGCCAAGCCGCTGCTGGACTACGCCGAGCGGTTGTTCGACCGTGACGCCTTCCAGGCCAGCCTTTCCGAAGCAGAGCGCGAACTGCGCCAGCTGTAAGCCATGAATGATGACATGACCCCCAATCGCCCGTATCTGATACGGGCGATGCACGAATGGATCTGCGATAACGGCCTGACCACCCATCTGGCGGTGGACGCCCATTTCCCCGGGGCGGAAGTGCCCCAGGAATTCGTGCAGGACGGCCAGATCGTACTCAACATCGCCCCGCGGGCGGTGACCAATTTCGAGGCCAGCAATCAGGAAATTACCTTTTCCGCCCGCTTCGGCGGGGTGCCGCGCACGGTGCGCGTGCCGGTGGAAGCGGTGATGGCGGTGTTCGCCCGCGAAAACGGGCAAGGCATGGCGTTCGAGCCGGAGGACCCGCCCCCGGAGCCTACCCCGACGGACCCCAGCGACGACGACAAACCCTCCAAGGGCAGTCACCTGAAAGTCGTGAAATAGCTCACCCTGTGGGAGCGGGCCCGGCCCGCGAAAGGCCCGGCAAAGCCGGCCGGCAGGATCCCAGAGACCTAGGGGATTGGTCGGCCGCTAATTAATATACTCAATAATCTTAACGATCTTCTGAACACCCCCGACCTCACGGGCCTGCGCCACCACGGCGTCGGCCTCGTCGCGGGTCAGCAGCCCCATCAGATAGACAATACCGCTTACCGTCACCACCTTGGTGCGCATGCCCGGCGCATCGCCGTCCACGAACAGGCGGGTTTTCAGCTTGGTGGTCAGCCAACCGTCGTTGACCCGGGATAACACCCCGCTGTCACCGGACAGCTTCAGTTCGTTGTGCACGTGGCGCACATGGCGCACCCGCGCGGCGATGTTTTCCGCCTGCACGCGCAGCTCGTCGCTGGCCACTTCCCCGGCCAGCAACACATTGCCGTTAAAGCTCACCACCACGATGTGGCTCTGGTCCAGGGCCTCGCTGGCACGGGCCAGATTGACCTTGATCTTGCGTTCGATATTGCCGTCTTCCACGAACGCGCCGAAGGTGCGCGAGCCGTGATCCCGGTCGACCGGTTCCTGGGCCATGTTCTTGGTCAGGGCGGCGCAGCCAGACAGGGCGAACAGCATCACAAGTAACGCCGGCAGGGCAGGGTGACGCATCAAGAGCCTCCGAAAAGCTGTTGATCGATAAAGTCGCAAAGCGCGTGGATCACCAGCAGGTGCACTTCCTGGATGCGCGCGGTGGAAGTGGCGGGGACCCGTACTTCGATATCGCCGGGGCCGTAAAGGTTCACCATTTCGCCGCCTTCCTTGCCGGTCATCGCCACCACTTTCATTTCCCGGTCGTGGGCGGCCTGGATCGCCTGAATCACGTTGGCGGAGTTGCCGCTGGTGGAAATCGCCAGCAGCACATCGCCGGGGTTGCCCAGGGCGCGCACCTGCTTGGAAAAGATTTCGTTGTAGCTGTAGTCGTTGGCGATCGAGGTGAGCGTGGAGGAATCCGTTGTCAGCGCCACCGCCGGCAGGGCCGGGCGTTCCATCTCGAACCGGTTAAGCAGCTCGGAAGAGAAATGCTGCGCGTCACCGGCGGAGCCGCCATTGCCGCAACTGAGAATCTTGCCGCCGTTGAGCAGGCATTCCACCATCACCTGGCCGGCGGCGGCGATCACCTCGGGCAGCACTTCGCCGGCCTTGGCCTTGGTTTCCATGCTCTCGGCGAACAACTGTCTGATGCGGTCCACACTCATTACTGGTCTCCGTAAAATGCGTTTTGCACCCAATGATAACGGACTTCGCCGTCTTCATCCGGTTCCAGGCCCAGCACGTCGAAGCGGCAGGGCCGTTGTGCTTGATAAGGGTAGCGGCCCAAATAGTGCCGTGCCGCGAGAATCAGACGGCGCTGCTTGCGCCGGTCCACCGAGGCGAGGGCACCGCCGTAGCGGCTGTAGGCGCGCCAGCGGACCTCCACGAACACCAGCGTGTCGCCGTCGTCCATGATCAGATCCACTTCGCCCAGGCGGCATTGATAATTGGCGATCACCGGCACCAGGCCGCGCTGTTCCAGCCAGCGTCGTGCCCGGTGTTCAGCCCGCTGGCCGCGTTCCTTGCGCCAGTACACAGAAGGCCTCCTTTCCTCCTTGAACGAATTGTGCGAGCGGGTCCGGCCCGCGAAAGGCCGGCAAAGCCGGCCGGCAGGATCCCAGAGCCCTATCTATCCCTCACCCCAAACTTTAATACTGCGTGCTGTCCAAGCGCCCGTCACCAACCCGGGGCACCGGCGTCGCTTTTCCATTTCGGAACAGCGCCCAGTCCGACTCGCGCACTAGCCGCGCGCCGTCCAGCCGCAAAGTGCCGGTGACCCCGGGCAGGGTGCTGTCCTGCAGATTGCGCAGCAGATACAGGCGCGCCTGCAGCCGGTAGGCGTCCACGCCCATGGCGAACAGCCGCGCATAGCGCCCGTGGCCGTCCGGCCAGGTTTCCTCGGCCATGCGATGCAGCTTGGTGCCTTCGTAAAGAATCCACGGCATATCCAGGAAATACACCCCGTCCAGATCCTGGTCCCGGCGCGGTGCCAGGGTGCCGTCGTAAATATAGGAAGTGGCGAACACCGGCAGGTCCCGGGCGAAATGGAAGTTCAGCGCCGGTTTAATCTGCCGGCCCTCGTTCGGGTCGGCCACCAGGAACAGGAAGTCCAGGCTTCGCGGCCATTCCTCCGGCCGCTCCGCGTCCCGGTCCGAGAACGAGGCGTCGCGGCGCAGGTCCTTTTCGGCGCGGGCCGTGTCCAGCAGGCTCTCCACGCTTTCACCGATGGTGTCCTCGGTGAACGAGCTTTCCACCACGATTCGGCCGCCGCCGTCCCGCCAGGCGGCCACGAAGGCCTCGGCCACGCGCTGGCCCCAGGTGCTGCGCGGATACAGCACGCCGGCCAGCCGGTCGCCGGCTTCCAGGCTCTGGCGGGCGATCTGTCGAGCTTCGTCCTCCGGCGCCAGGCCGAACTGGAAGATGGGCGCGTCCTCGCTGTCCTGATCCAGATAGTTCAGCGCCAGCACGGTCACCGGCGGCGTGCCCATGCGGGCCAGCTCGGCCACGTTGTCCTTGGACAGCGGCCCGACCACGAACTCGGCGCCGTCATCCACGGCACGCTGGAACACCGAGCGCACGTCCGCGTCGCTGACGTCGTAGAAGCGCAGGTCCGGGGTCGGGTTGCCCGCTTCCTCGGCGCTGTAGTAGCCGGTCATCATGCCGTCGCGGATCGCCTCGGCGGCGGGCGCCAGCGGGCCGCTCTCCGGCAGCAGCACGGCGACCCGCTGGGGGCGCTCGCGGGCGGCGCGTTGCAGGGCCCGCACCGTTTCCGGCAACTGGCGGGCGGCCGGGTGGTCGGGCCAGTCCTCGCGCCAGCGCGACAGGCGCTGCACCTGGCTGTCGATATTGGCCTGCGGGTCGCGGTACAGCAGCGCCAGCTCCAGCCAGCCGCGCAGTTCGCCGGAGGTATCCTCGGCGCGGGCTTCCAGGGTCTCCAGCGGCAAGCGCATCAGCGCTTCCCAGGTCAGCTGGCGGTTGTATTCCTGGTCGTCGTCATTGAGCAGCGGGTCCACCGCCACGCGCTGGCGCAGGCTTTTCATCAATTCGCCGTTGAGAGCCTGGGCGTCGGCGCGCAGCAGATTCAGTTTGGCGCGGCGCTGGGCGTCGAAGCCGTCGATGTCGCCGCGGTAATCGTCCAGCAACGCCACCGCCCGGTCCGGCTGCTGCTCGGCCATCCAAGACTGGGCGCGCAACTGCAGCCAGCGGAAGCGCTGATCCCGGGACAGGGCGCCGTCGCCCACCTGGTCCAGCAATTCGCCGGCGTCGTCGGCGCGCTCATTGACCAGATAAGAGCGCGCCCAGGCGAGGGCGGTGTCGGTGCGAACCGGTTCCGCCAGTTCGGCCAGCTGGTCGCTGGCGTTACCGACCTGTTGCGGCGCATCACGAAGGGGGGCCGGTTCCTTGGCGGTCGAGCCGTCCGGGCTCGGTAATTGAGAACAGCCGGCAAGGACCAGAACGAGGGCCATTGCGGCCAGGCGGGCCTGTCGTAATTCCATGGCTCTAGGGTAACCCCTTTGCTACTTCGGGAAAGAAGCCGCTATTGTAGGCGTTTTGCAAGTCGCGAATCACCCCCGACGGTCCCTGATTGCGGAACGGATCGGTGGCATGACACAACTCTTTACACCCAATCAGGAAAACGCCCCCCATGAGCGGCTCTTTGTATGTGGTCAGCACACCGATCGGTAACCTGGACGACCTGTCCCGTCGCGCTCTCGAGGTGCTCGGGCAGGTGGACTGGGTGGCCGCCGAGGACACCCGGCACAGCCAGACCCTGCTCAACCATCTGGGCATCAAGGCCCGTCTGATCAGCTGCCACGACCACAACGAAGCCGAGCGCAGCCCGGAACTGGTGGCGCGCCTGCGCGACGGCGAAAGCGGCGCGCTGATCAGCGACGCCGGCACGCCACTGGTCAGCGACCCGGGCTACCGGCTGGTGCGCGCCTGCCAGGACGCCGGCGTGGCCGTGGTGCCGGTGCCCGGTGCCTCCGCCCTGCTGGCGGCGCTGGCGGTGTCCGGCCAGCCCAGCGACCGCTTCCTGTTCGAAGGCTTCGTGCCCTCCAAGGGCGCCGCCCGCGAGAACGCCCTGCGCCGCCTGGCGGGCCTGGAGGTCACCAGCGTGATCTTCGAGGCCCCGCACCGGGTGGTGTCGTTGCTGGAAAGCCTGGCCGGCCTGGTCGACGCCGACCGGGAGCTGACCCTCTGCCGGGAACTGACCAAGCGCTTCGAGACCGTGCGCCGTGGCCCGGTCGCCGAGCTTCTGGAATGGGTGCGCGGCGACAAGGACCAGCGCCGCGGCGAACTGGTGCTGGTGCTCTCACCCGCGCCCCGCGGCGAGCAACTCAGCGAGCAAGACCGCGCCCTCGCCAAGGCCCTGTTGGCGGAACTGCCGGTGTCGCGGGCGGCGCGCGTCCTCGCCGCCCACACCGGGCTCAAGCGCCAAGACCTCTACAACTACTTAGAGGCAATTGATAATTGATAGTTGATAGCTAAAACAACGCGGGCTGGAAGGTTTGCGGGTTTGCATTTGGGGTGTTGCGTTTGCGCAGGGAGCGCGGGCACGGCCATCCAGACTGCTATGGCATCGTCCGCGAGCTATCAACTGTCCACTATCAACTATCAACTATTAGCCGGATTCGCTAGAATCCGCGTCGGATCGGTCAGGCAGCCGCTGGCGGTGCAAGCCGCTGGAGGAAAGTCCGGGCTCCATAGGGCAGGGTGCCAGGTAACGCCTGGGGGCCGCGCTGGTGACGGCGCGGTTACGGAAAGTGCCGCAGAAAAGGTACCGCCTGGCGGCTTTCGAGCCACCGGGTAAGGGTGAAAAGGTGCGGTAAGAGCGCACCGCGCCGCTGGCAACAGCGGTGGCAGGGTAAACCCCACCCGGAGCAAGACCAAATAGGGACCCATGGGCGTGGCCCGCGCCGGGTCCGGGTAGGTCGCTTGAGGCCCGTGGCGACGCGGGTCCCAGATGAATGGCTGTCCACGACAGAACCCGGCTTATCGACCGATCCACCTCATTCGAAACCGCTGTAGGAGCGGGCCTTGCCCGCGAAAGGGTGGCTCTGCCACCCGGCGGGATCCCAGAAGCTTCTGTTGGAGCGCAATCCGAGGTCTCTGGGATCCTGCGGGGCAACCTTTGCCGGCAAGCTTTGCTTGCCTTTCGCGGGCCGGGCCCGCTCCCACAACGCTCCCACAGCGCCTCTTGAGCAGCCCTCGCCGCCATCAGTGGCCTGCGGCGAGAGTCAGCACTTACCTTTATTATACCGTTTATTAAATAAAAACTATTTTTTTAATGGTATATTAATCTAACACTTAAAGTGATTCCTTAGCTGCGCCCCGCAGCGCGCTGATTACGTTGACAACTCCTCTATCCCCGCCTCGCCTACCCCTAGTGTGACGCAGCTAACAAACTGATTTGCAAAGACTTTCTTTTACATTGGCCGGTTTCGCCGAGCTTGACTTGGTAATTCCCGTGGACCTAGAGTGTCGCATTGTGGTGGAAAGTGGGATGAAGTGGGAAAAATCCTCCATCCCGCCGCCAGAAACGCACAAAGTGGGACGGATCCCAACGCAAGGGGAAGGCCAGTGTTCAACGGGCGTACGGCGCTCAATCTAGATGCCAAGGGTCGGCTTACCGTGCCGACCCGCTACCGCGAGTCGCTGAACAGCGCTTGCGGCGGCCGCCTTGTGCTCACGCAACACCCCTACGACGCCTGCCTGGTGATGTACCCCTTCCCCGAGTGGCGTGACATCGCCCGCCAGGTGGCGTCGCAAAGCGATTCTCACTCTCAGGTGCGGGCGCTCAAGCGCCGCTTCCTGGGTCAGGCCGTGGAAATGGAGATGGACGGCAATGGCCGCCTGCTGGTGCCGCCGGAGTTGCGGTCCGTGGTGGGCCTGGAAAAACACGCCATGCTGGTGGGTTTGATGCACCGGTTCGAAATCTGGGCCGAGGAAACCTGGAATCAGTTGGAACAACAGGATCTGGATCAGGACGCCATGCCCGAGAGCGTGCAGTCCCTCTCGTTCTGAATTTGGCAACGGACAAGCGAGGGCAACCGGCCATGGCGAACAGCGACAACAGGCAGTACGAGCACCAGCCGGTAATGCTGGAGGAGGTACTGGAAATGTGGCCCACCCGAACCGACGGCCTGTACGTGGACGGCACCTTTGGCCGCGGCGGTCACAGCCGCGCGCTGCTGGCCCGGCTGGACGCCGGCGCCCGTCTGGTCGGTGTGGACCGCGATCCCGAGGCGGTACTGGAAGGCGAGAAACTGGCCCTGGAAGACGCCCGTTTCCGGATTCGCCGCGCCCGTTTTGATTGCCTGCCGGAGCTGGTGGCGGAAGAGCACCGCCAGATCGACGGGCTGCTGCTGGATCTGGGCGTCTCCTCGCCGCAGCTGGACGACGCCGAGCGCGGCTTCAGCTTCCTGCGTGACGGCCCGCTGGACATGCGCATGGACCCGGACAGCGGCGAAAGCGTCGCCGACTGGCTGGCGCGGGCCGGCGAGAAGCAGATCGCCGATGTGCTCTACCAGTTCGGCGACGAGCGTAAATCACGCCGCATTGCCCGGGCGATCTGCGAGCGCCGCGATGAGCAGCCGATTCGCACCACGGCGCAGCTGGCCGGCCTGATCCAATCGGTGATGGGGCGCGGCGAGCCGGGCAAGCACCCGGCAACGCGCAGCTTCCAGGCGCTGCGAATACATATAAATGGGGAACTGGACGCGTTGCGGAACACGCTGGACCAGGCCCTGGAGGCGCTCGCCATCGGCGGGCGTCTTGTCGTTATCAGCTTCCATTCCCTGGAAGACCGGGTGGTCAAGCGGTTTATCCGCGATCACTCCGGCCAGGCGCCGAAAGGCCGGGGCGGGTTGCCGATGATGGAAGAACCGCCGGAGCGGCTGAAGCCGCTGGGCAAGGCCCGTTACGCCGGCAAGGACGAACTGCGCGTCAACGTGCGCAGCCGCAGCGCGGTGCTGCGGGTGGCGGAGAAAGTGGCGTGAGCGCGGCCCGCGGCCAGGCCACGGGCTCGGTGCTCGCCGCCGGCTGGTTGCCGCCGCTGTTGCTGGTGCTGGTGGTGGCGTCCGCGGTGGGCGTGGCCTACAGCGTGCACGAATCGCGCCGCCTCACCGACCGCGCCCAGCAGGCGCAGCGGCAACAGGCGCAGCTGGAAACCCGCTGGGGCCAGCTGCTGCTGGAACACAGCACCTGGGGCAGTTACGCCCGGGTGGAGCGCCTGGCTCGCGAAGAGCTGGGCATGAAGTTACCGACAACCGATGAGCGAGTGTTGATACGGCCATGAAAGGCGCCCGTAGAACCACACCCAAGGCAACGCGCAAAACCGCCACTAAGGCGGCGGCGCGCCAGGCCAACAGCTCCCTGCGCTGGCGTTTCATGCTGGTGTTCTGGGCCGGCTGTGCCTGTGTTCTGGTGGGGCGCGCAGTGCAGTTGCAGGTGGTACAGCACGACTTCCTGGCCAACCAGGGCGACATTCGCAACCTGCGCGTGGAGCCGGTGGCGGCCCACCGTGGCGTGATTCAGGACCGCGCCGGCCGGCCGCTGGCGGTGAGCACCCCGGTCACCACCCTGTGGGCCAACCCCGGCGAAGCCCTGGAGCACCAGGAGCAGTGGGCGCGCCTGGGCAACAACCCGATTATCGACAGCCGCGCCTTCGCCAGCCGAGTCAACGGTCACAAGGGCAAGGAATTCATCTACCTGGCCCGCGGCCTGGCGCCGGAGCAGGCACAGACGGTGCTCGCCAAACAGGTGCCCGGCATCCACCCGCTCACCGAGTACCGCCGGTACTACCCGGCCGGCGAAGTGACCAGCCATCTGGTCGGCTTCACCGACATTGACGAGCGCGGCCAGGAAGGCGTGGAGCTGGCCTTCGAAGAGCGCCTGTCCGGCGAGCCGGGCCGCAAGAAAGTGGTCCGCGACCTGCTCGGCCGCGTGATCCAGGACATCGAAGTGCTGGACCCGGCCGCGCCCGGTGAGGACATCACCCTGAGCCTGGACCTGCGCCTGCAGTACCTGGCCTACAAAGAGCTGCTTTCCGCCACCCGCCGCTTCAAGGCCAAGGGTGGCTCCGCCGTGGTGCTCGACATCAAGACCGGCGAAATTCTGGCGATGGTCAACCAGCCCGCCTACAACCCCAACAACCGCGGCAACCTGGACACCGGCAGCCTGCGCAACCGGGCCGTCACCGACCTGTTCGAGCCGGGCTCCACGATCAAGCCGTTCACCGTCGCCGCCGCCATGGAACAGGGCCTGGTGACGCCGACCACGGCGATCAACACCCACCCCGGCTACCTGCGCGTGGGCAGCAAGACCATCCGCGACCACCGCGATTACGGCGTCATCGACGTCACCACCGTGCTCACCAAGAGCTCCAACGTGGGGGTCAGCAAGCTGGCGCTGTCCATGGACGCCATGGTGCTGCCGGGCTACCTGGAGCGCTTCGGCTTCGGCCAGCGCACCGGCATCGACTACCCCGGCGAGAGCGACGGCATGCTGCCGCTGCGCGCCCGCTGGCGGGACGTGGAGCGCGCCGCGCTCTCCTACGGCTACGGCGTCAGCACCACCGCGCTGCAGCTGGCCCAGGCCTACGCGATCCTCGCCAATGACGGCCGCCGGGTGCCGCTGTCCCTGCTCAAGGTCGACCAACCGCCCAAGGGCGAGCAGGTGATCGCGCCGGCCAGCGCCCAGTCCATCGTGCGCATGCTGGAAACCGTGGTCAGCATCGAGGGCACCGCCAGCCGCGCGCAGATTTCCGGTTACCAGGTGGCCGGTAAAACCGGCACCGTGCACAAGGTCACCGCCAACGGCTACGCCGACGACCGCTACATCGGCCTCTTCGCCGGCATCGCCCCGGCCTCCAACCCGCGGGTGGCCGCCGTGGTGGTGATCGACGACCCGCGTGGCGAATCCTATTACGGCGGCCTGGTGGCCGCGCCGGTGTTCTCCGCCATCGTCGGCGGCGTGCTGCGCACCCTGCACGTGCCACCGGACAAGACCGACGGCCTGATCGCCGGCAACCTGGACGGGGAGGACGCCACATGATCGCACTGCGGCATCTGCTCCCCGATCAGCCGCTGCCGGAACGGCTGCGCGACCTGACCATCAACGCACTGCGCCTGGACAGCCGCGCGGTGACCCCCGGTGACCTGTTCCTGGCGGTGCCGGGCCACAACATGGACGGCCGCCAGTTCATCGACGCGGCGATCCGCGCCGGCGCCACCGTGGTGGTGGAAGAGGGCGGCACCTTCGCCGTGCATCAGCACGACGGCGCCGTGCGCCTCACCGTGCCGGAACTGCGCCGCCAGGTCGGCGTGCTGGCGGCGCGCTACTTCGGCGAGCCCGGCCGCCGCCTGAAGGTGATCGGCGTCACCGGCACCAACGGCAAGACCAGCATCACCTGGTTCCTGCGTGACGCGCTCAATGCCCTGGGCCACGCCTGCGGCCTGATCGGCACCCTGGGCGTCGGCCTCAAGGGCCACGAGGACAGCACCGGGCACACCACGCCGGACCCGATTACCCTGCAGAAAGCGCTGCTCGCCCTGTGCGACGCCGGCGCCGACAGCGTCGCCATGGAAGTGTCGTCCCACGCGCTGGACCAGCACCGGCTGGGCAGCACCCCGGTGCGCATCGCGGTGTTCAGCAACCTGAGCCGCGACCACCTGGACTACCACGGCGACATGGACGCCTATCTGCTCGCCAAGGTGGCGCTGTTCACTCGCCCGGAGCTCCAGGAAGCGGTGATCAACAGCGACGACGCCGCCGCTCCGGTGCTGCTCGGCCGGCTCAACGATGGCGTGCGCTGCATCACCTTCGGTGCCCAGGCCGGCGCCACCGTGCGCTGCGTGGCCTGGCAGCCGCACCCGGACGGCATGGACCTGCGGCTCACCGTGGGCGGCGAAGCCCTGAACGTCACCCTGCCGCTGTTCGGCGCCTTCAACCTCAGCAATGTGATGGCGGTGGCCGGGGCGCTGCACGGCAGCGGCGTCGAGCCGCAAGCCCTGGCCGACGCCCTGGCCGCCATTACCCCGGTGCCCGGCCGCATGGAGCCGGTCCGCGAAGCCGGCAAGCCCACCGTCATTGTCGATTACGCGCACACCCCGGACGGCCTTGAAAAAGCCCTGGCGGCGGCGCGCGAGCATTTCCCGGGCCGCCTGCACTGCGTGGTCGGCTGCGGCGGCGACCGGGACACCGGCAAACGCCCGCTGATGGCCGCCGCCGCCGAGCGCGGCGCCGACCGGGTGCTGTTCACCAGCGACAACCCGCGCGGCGAGAACCCGCAAGCGATCATCGAACAGATGCGCGCCGGCCTCGACGATCCGGCCGCCGTGCAGGTGGAAACCGACCGCCGCCGCGCGGTGACGCTGGCGGTGTCCCAGGCCGGCGCCGACGACGTGGTGCTGGTGGCCGGCAAAGGCCATGAGGATTATCAAGAGGTGGCCGGTCAGCGCCACCCCATGGACGACCGCGACCTGGCCCGCGAGGCCCTGGCCGCCTGGCAAGCGCCGGCTCCGGCAGGAGGTGCCGCATGATGCGCCTGTCCCAGATCCGTGACTGGACCGCCGGCGAGCTGCGCGGCAGCGACCGCACCCTGAGCGCGGTCAGCACCGACACCCGCAAGCTGGGCCCGGACAGCCTGTTCGTGGCGCTGCGCGGCGAGCGTTTTGACGGCCACGCCTTCCTGGCCCAGGCCCGGGACGCCGGCGCGGTGGCCGCACTGGTGGAAGAGGGCAGTGACACCAGCGTGTTCGACGCGGACGTGCGCGTGGCCGATACCCGCCAGGGTCTGGGCCGCCTGGCCGCCGGCTACGCCGCCCAGTTCCCGGTGCCGCGCGTGGCGGTCACCGGCAACGCCGGCAAGACCACCGTTAAAGAAATGATCGCCATCCTGCTGGGCGAGGGCACCCTGGCCACCCACGGCAACCTCAACAACGACATCGGCGTGCCGCTCACGCTGCTGCGTCTGAACGCCGAGCACCGCCAGGCGGTGATCGAGCTGGGCGCCAACGCCCCCGGCGAAATCGCCTGGACCAGCGGCCTGGTGAAGCCCGACGTGGCGCTGATCACCAACGTCACCGGCGCCCACCTGGAAGGCTTCGGTTCCATGGACGGCATCGCCCGCGCCAAGGCGGAAATCTTCACCGGCTGCGCCGCCGGCGCCACCGCCGTGATCAACGGCGACGACAACTACGCGGCCTTCTTCACCGACCAGGCCCGCGCCGCCGGTTTGAACATCGTCACCGTGGGCCGTGAGCAGGGCGACCTGCACGCCGACGCGGTGCGCCTGGACGACCACGGCTGCGACTTCGTGCTGCAGCCCCTGGGCCTGACCCTGCGTCTGCCGCTGGTGGGTGCCCATCAGATCAGCAACGCGCTGATGGCGCTGGGCGCGGTGCAGGCGCTCGGCCTTGATCTGACCCGGGTGGCGGCACGCCTGGAGCAGCTGCGGCCGGTGCCCGGCCGCATGAATCCGGTGGACTGCCAGGGCGGCACCCTGGTGGACGATACCTATAACGCCAACCCCGGCTCGGTACGGGCGGCCATCGCCTGGCTGGCCGGGCGGCCGTCACCGCGCACTCTGGTGCTGGGCGCCATGGGGGAACTGGGCCCCAGCGCCGAGACGCTGGTGACTGAATTGGGCGCCAACGCCCGGGCCGCCGGCATCGACACGCTGATTACCCTGCCCGGCGCCGAAGCGGCCGCCCGCGGCTTCGGTGACGGCGCCGAGCCGGTGGAAAATTTCGACCAGGCCGCCGAGCGGGCAGCGGGAACGCTGGCCCAGGGCGGCACGGTATTGGTCAAGGGGTCGCGCAGTGCCCGCATGGAGCAAGTGGTGCAACGGCTTACCGACAAGGGGAGGGGGCACTGATGTTGCTTTGGCTGGCGGAACAACTGGGCGAGTTCTATACCGGTTTCCTGGTGGTTCAATACATTACCTTGCGCGCCATTCTGGCGGTGCTGACGGCGCTGTTCCTGGCGTTCTGGATCGGTCCGATCATGATCCGCAAGCTGCAGGAAAAGCAGGTCGGTCAGGCGATCCGCGATGACGGGCCCAAGAGCCATCTCAGCAAGGCCGGCACCCCGACCATGGGCGGCGGCCTGATTCTGATCTCGATCGCCATCTCCACCCTGCTGTGGGCGGATCTCAGCAACCGCTTCGTGTGGATCACCCTGGGCGTGCTGGTGGTGTTCGGCGCCGTGGGCTGGGTCGACGACTGGCGCAAAGTGATCGAAAAGAACCCGCGCGGCCTGCCGGCCCGCTGGAAGTATTTCTGGCAGTCCGTGGGCGCGCTCGGCGCCGGCCTGGCGCTGTTCTGGACCGCGCAGAGCCCGCAGGAAACCCAGTTGATCGTGCCGTTCTTCAAGACCGTGGCGATCAACATGGGCTGGTTCTATGTGGTGCTGACCTATTTCGTGATCAACGGCACCTCCAACGCGGTCAACCTGACCGACGGCCTGGACGGCCTGGCGATCATGCCCACCGTGCTGGTGGCGGCGGCGCTGGGCATCTTCGCCTACGCCAGCGGCCACGCGGAGTTCGCCACCTATCTGCAGATTCCCTACATCGCCGGCGCCGGCGAGCTGGTGGTGATCGTCGCCGGTCTGTGCGGCGCCGGGCTGGGCTTTTTGTGGTTCAACGCCTACCCGGCGCAGGTGTTCATGGGCGACGTGGGCGCGCTGGCGCTGGGCGCGGTGCTCGGCGTGATGGCGGTGATCGTCCGCCAGGAAATCGTGCTGTTCATCATGGGTGGCGTGTTCGTCATGGAGACGGTGTCGGTGATGCTGCAGGTGGCTTCGTTCAAACTCACCGGCCGGCGCATTTTCCGCATGGCGCCGATCCATCACCACTTCGAACTCAAGGGCTGGCCGGAACCGAAGATCATCGTGCGGTTCTGGATCATTACCGTAATTCTCGTACTGGTGGGTCTCGCGACCCTGAAGATTCGCTGAGGGATGCGTAAATAATGGCGAAAGACGCGTTCGATCTGGTTATTGGCCTGGGTGTTTCCGGCCGCTCCGTGATCCGCTACCTGGCGGATCAGGGTATGCCGGTGCGCGCCCTGGATACCCGCGAAGCGCCCGCGGGTCTGGACGAACTGCGTCAGCAGCATCCCAAGCTCAAGATTCACACCGGCGGCTTCAAGGCGTCGTGGATGAAGCGGGCCCAGCGCCTTATCGTCAGCCCCGGCGTGGCCGTGTCGACCCCGGCCATCGCCGAGCAGATCGCCGAGGGTAAGGAAGTGATCGGCGACATCGAGCTGTTCGCCCGCGCCGCCAGCCGCCCGCTGGTGGGCATCACCGGTTCCAACGCCAAGAGCACCGTGGTCACCCTGCTCGGCGAAGTGGCGCGTGCCTGCGACGCCAAGCCGGGCGTGGGCGGCAACCTGGGTGTGCCGGCGCTGGATCTGCTGCGCGAGGAAGCGGAGCTGTACGTGCTGGAGCTGTCCAGCTTCCAGCTGGAAACCACCTACAGCCTCAACGCCCAGGTCGCCTCGATTCTCAATCTGTCCCAGGACCACCTGGACCGCTACGGCAAGTTCAGCGACTACCTGGCCGCCAAGCAGCGCATTTACGACGGCTGCCAGGTGGCGGTGTGGAACCGCGACGATCTGGCCACCCGTCCGCAGACCCAGGTGCCCCGGGAAATCACCTTCGGCAGCCACCCGGAAGCGCACTACCAGCTGGACACCGACAAGCAGATGCTGTGCCACCAGGGCGAGACCCTGCTGCACGTGGACGAGCTGGCGCTCACCGGCCACCACAACGCCATGAACGTGCTGGCGGTGCTGGCCATGGCCGACGCCCTGGGCTTCGACCGCGCCACCACGCTGGCTACCGTCAAGCGGTTCAAGGGCCTGCCGCACCGCTGCCAGCTGGTGGCGGAGGACGCCCGCATCCGCTGGATCAACGATTCCAAGGCCACCAACGTGGGCGCCACCCTGGCGGCGCTCACCGGTATTGGTGAAGCCATCGAAGGCCGCGTGATCCTGATCGCCGGCGGCCAGGGCAAGGGCCAGGACTTCTCGCCGCTGGGCGAGCCGGCGCGCCAGTATCTGCGCGCCGCCCTGGTGCTCGGCCAGGACGCGGACAAAGTGGCCGACGGCCTGTCCGGCGTGCCCTGCGAGCGGGTCGCGGACATGGCGGCGGCGGTCAAGCGCGCCGCGCAGCTGGCGCAGCCCGGCGACGCCGTGCTGCTGTCACCGGCGTGCGCCTCCTTCGACATGTACGAAAGCTACGTGGCCCGTGGCGACGACTTCTCCGCCCGTGCCCGGGAGGTGACCCATGGCTAGTGCACTGGTGGACGTGCGCGATCCGGGCCTCGACCGCCCGCTGCTGTGGACCGTGGCGCTGCTGGCCCTGGCCGGCCTGGTGATCGTCACCTCCGCGTCCCTGCAGATCGCCGAAACCCGCCTGGACAGCCCCTTCCACTACGGCCTGCGCCACGGCATCTATCTGCTCGCCAGCGTCGGTCTGGGCGTGTTCGTGTACTGCTGCGTGCCGCTCACCCTGCTGGAAAAACTGCGCTTCGCCATGCTGCCGGTGGCGCTGGTGGTGCTGGTGATGGTGTTCATCCCCGGCCTCGGCCGGGAGGTGAACGGCTCCACCCGCTGGATCGCATTGCCGGGCCTGACCATTCAGGCCTCGGAAATCGTCAAACTGTGCTTCGTGCTCTACCTGGCCGGCTACATCGCCCAGCACAAGGCGGCCCTGGAAAGCGGCTGGAAGGCCTTCCTGCTGCCGCTGGGCGTGCTCGCCGCGCTCACCTTCATGCTGCTGCTGCAGCCGGACTTCGGCGCCGTGGTGGTGTTGGGCATCGCCGCCATGGGCATGCTGTTCCTGGCCGGCGTGCCGACCCTGCGCTTCCTGATCATCGGGCTCGCCGTGGTGGCCCTGGGCGCGGTGGTGGCGCTGGCGGAGCCCTACCGGGTGGCGCGTCTGATGAGCTTCACCGACCCCTGGGCCGACCAGTACGGCGCCGGCTACCAGCTCACCCAGAGCCTGATCGCCTTCGGGCGCGGCCACTGGCTGGGCGTGGGCCTGGGCAACAGCGTGCAGAAGCTGTTCTACCTGCCCGAAGCGCATACCGATTTCGTATTCGCGGTGCTCGCCGAGGAATGGGGCCTGATCGGCACCCTGGCGATGATCGTCGGCTTCGCGGTGCTCGGCTGGCGTCTGTTCGTGATCGGACGCGGCCTGGAGCAGCGCGGTTTTCTTTACCACGCCTATCTGGTGTACGGCACCGCGCTGGTGCTGTCCGCCCAGGCGTTCATCAATGTGGGTGTGAACATGGGTGTTTTGCCCACCAAGGGACTGACGCTGCCGTTCGTAAGTTACGGCGGCTCCTCGCTGCTGATCTGTTCGGTGATGATCGCGCTGGTACTGCGCGCCAGCACCGAGCAATCGCGGCTGCAGGCACGCGGGAGGAGCAAACGATGAGCGCCACGGTATTGATCATGGCCGGCGGTACCGGCGGCCACGTGTTCCCCGCCCTGGCGGTGGCCCGGCAACTGCAGGACGCCGGCTACCGGGTGCTGTGGCTGGGCGCCGAGGGCGGCATGGAAACCCGGCTGGTGGAACGCCACGGCTTCGAGATCGTCAGCCTGGCCGTGGGCCGGCTGCGCGGCGGTGGCGTGAAACGCAAGCTGCTCGGCCCGCTGCAGCTGCTGCGCGCGCTGTGGCAGGCGGTGGCGGTGATCCGCCGCGAGCGCCCGGTGCTGGCGGTGGGCTTCGGTGGTTTTGTCAGCGCCCCCGGCGGCCTGGCCGCCAAACTGTGCCGCGTGCCGCTGGTGATCCACGAGCAGAACGCGGCGCCCGGGCTCACCAACCGCATGCTGTCGCGCTTCGCCACCGAAACCCTGGAAGGGTTCGAAGGCGCGCTGCCCGGCGGCATCTGGGTGGGCAACCCGGTGCGCCGCGAAATCGCCGAGCTGCCCGACCCGGCGGAGCGATACGGCGTGCGCCAGGGGCCGCTGCGGATTCTGGTGCTGGGCGGCAGCCAGGGCGCCCTGGCCCTGAACCAGGACCTGCCGGAGCTGCTGCTGGCGTCCCTGGGCGCCCAGTTGCAGGTGCGCCACCAGTGCGGCGCCGGCCGCACCGGGGAAGCCGAGCCGGTGTACAAGGCCCTGGGCCTGGACGCCCAGGTCAGTGAATTTATCGATGACATGGCCGAGGCCTACGCCTGGGCTGATCTGGTGGTGTGCCGCGCCGGCGCCCTGACCGTGGCGGAAGTGGCCGCCGCCGGCGTGGCGGCGCTGTTCGTGCCGCTGCCCAGCGCGGTGGACGACCACCAGACGCTGAACGCCCGCTGGCTGGTGGATCGCGGCGCCGCGCTGATGCTGCCGCAAGCGGAGATGAACGCCGGCGCCCTGGCGCGCAGCCTGGCCGGCATGACCGAACGGGACGCCCTGGCGCAGATCGCCCGGCGTGCCCGCCAGCTGGCGGTGCCCGACAGCGCCGCCCGGGTGGCGAAACTATGCGAGGAGGTCGCCCATGGCGATTAAACATACCGTGCCTGAAATGCGGCGAATTCGCGGTATCCACTTCGTGGGTATCGGCGGCGCCGGCATGTGCGGGATCGCCGAAGTCCTGGCCAACCAGGGCTACGCCATCAGTGGCAGTGACATCAAGGAATCGCCGGTGGTGGACCACCTGCGGTCCCTGGGCGCGCGGGTGGAAATCGGCCACCGGGCCGAGAACATCGGCGACGCCGACGTGGTGGTGACCTCCTCGGCGGTCAACACCGAGAACCTGGAAGTGGCCGAAGCCCACGCCCGTCGGGTGCCGGTGGTGCCGCGCGCGGAAATGCTCGCCGAGCTGATGCGCTTCCGCCACGGCATCGCCGTGGCCGGCACCCACGGCAAGACCACCACCACTTCCATGGTGGCGGCGATTCTCGGCGAAGCCGGGCTGGACCCCACTTTCGTGATCGGCGGCCGCCTGAACAGCGCGGGCACCAACGCGCGCCTCGGCCAGAGCCGCTATCTGGTCGCCGAAGCGGACGAGTCCGACGCCAGCTTCCTGCACTTGCAGCCGATGAGCGCCATCGTCACCAACATCGACGCCGACCACATGCACACCTACGGCGGTGACTTCGCGCGGCTGGAAAACACCTTTATCGAGTTCCTGCACAACCTGCCGTTCTACGGCGTGGCGGTGCTGTGCGTCGACGACCCGGTGGTGCGCAAACTGCTGCCCCGGGTCAACCGCCAGGTGATCCGCTACGGCTTCAGCGACGACGCCGACCTGCGCGCCGAGAACGTGCGCCAGAACGGCATGAGCACCGCCTTCCGGGTGGTGCGCACCGAGGGCGAGCCGCTGGAGATCACCCTCAATATGCCGGGCCGCCATAACGTGCTGAACGCCCTGGCGGCGATCGCCGTGGCCGCCGACGAAGGCGCCGAGGACGACGCCATCGTGCGCGGCCTGAACGGCTTCACCGGGGTCGGCCGCCGCTTCGACGTGCTCGGCGAATACCCCTGCGCCGACGGCGGCAGCGCCACCCTGGTGGACGACTACGGCCACCATCCCCGCGAAGTGGCCGCCACCATCGCGGCGATCCGCGACGGCTGGCCCGGCCGCCGGCTGGTGATGCTGTTCCAGCCGCACCGCTATACCCGCACCCGCGACCTCTATGAGGACTTCGTGGATGTGCTCGGCGGCGTCGATCAACTGCTGATGCTGGAAGTCTACAGCGCCGGCGAGGACGCCATCCCCGGCGCCGACACCCGCGCCTTGATGCGCAGCCTGCGCCAGCGCGCCCGGGTGGAGCCGGTGTTCGTGGACGACCCGGCCAAGCTGCCCGAGCTGCTCGCCAACGTGCTGCAGGACGGTGATCTGCTGGTCACCCAGGGCGCCGGTAACGTGGGCGGCATCGCCCGGGAGCTGGCGGCGCGCATCGAACCCACCGACGGCAACGGAGGCGCCCATGGTCGATAACGGCAAGGCGCCCGGCATGGCGCTGACCAGCGAAATGAAACAGCGCCTGGCCCGCATCGGCCGGGTGGCGGTGCTCGCCGGCGGCGATTCCGCGGAGCGCTCCGTGTCCCTGAAGAGCGGCGCGGCGGTGCACCAGGCGCTGCGTCAGCTGGGCCTGATCGCCGAGCTGGTGGACCCGGCGGAGCGCGGCGTGGACACCCTCAAGGGTTTCGACGTGGCCTTTATCGCCCTGCACGGGCGGGGCGGCGAAGACGGCGTGATCCAGGGGCTGCTGGAGCACCTGAAACTGCCGTACACCGGCTCCGGCGTGATGGCGTCCGCCATCGGCATGGACAAGGTGCGCACCAAACAACTGTGGAAGGGCGCCGGCCTGCCCACGCCGCCGTTCTACGTGGCCGGCCTGGACGACCGCGACATCGGCTTCCCGCTGATGGTGAAGCCGTCCCACGAAGGGTCGTCCATCGGCATGGCCAAGGTCGACAGCGCGGCGGAACTGAACAAAGCCCTGGAAGACGCCCGCGCCTACGACAGCGACGTGCTGGTGGAAGCCTGGGTGCGCGGCCCGGAGTACACCGTGGCGATCGTCGACGGCCGCGCGCTGCCGTCGATCCGCCTGAAGACGCCCAACGCTTTTTATGACTTCGAGGCCAAGTACCAGTCCAACAGCACCGAATACCTGTGCCCGGCGGGCCTCGACGACGCCGACGAGCAGGCTCTGCGCACGCTCGCCCTGAAAGCGTTCGAGGCGGTGGGCTGCCAGGGCTGGGGCCGCGTCGACGTGATGCGCGACGAACAGGGCGACTGGCAGCTGCTGGAAGTGAACACGGTGCCGGGCATGACCGATCACAGCCTGGTGCCGATGGCCGCCAAGGCCGACGGCGACGATTTCGCCACTCTGGTGGCACGCATTCTGTTGGAAGCGGTGGACCGGTTTCCGCCGCGCAAGGCGAACAAAGCGAGCAAAGGGAGCAAGGCCCGTGGCTAAGGCCAGACGCCAAACACCGGACGCCGCCCGCCGTACACGGGGCGCGTCCCCCAAGGCGACCCGCGCCAAGCGGCAGGCGCCCGCCGTGCCGATTCGCGAGCGGTTGGCGGCGGCGCTGCCCGGCGCGCTGGCCGGGCTGGTGGCGATCACCGTGGTGGCCGGCGTGATCTGGCTGCCGCGGGTGCTGGACCAGTACCCGATCCGCCAGGTGGGCGTGGACGGCGTCACCGATGTGCGTCGCCAGCAGCAGGTGCAGACCGCGCTGGCCTCGCTGGTGCGCGACGCCAACTACTTCTCGGTGCCGCTGGAGCAGATCTACCAGCGCGCCCGCGGCCTGAGCTGGGTGTCGGAGGTGTCCGTGCGCCGCCAGTGGCCGGACACGGTGAGCCTGGACGTCACCGAGCGCGAGCCGGTGGCGGTGTGGAACGAAGCGGTGCTGGTGGCCCGCGACGGCGAGCCGTTCAAGGCGCTCAAACAGTACGATCTGGCCGGGCTGCCGCGCCTCAACGGCCCCGACCAGCGCCTGGAGGAAGTGATGAGCTTCTACCACAGCATGGGCAAGCTGCTGCGTGACGTGGGCCTGGGCATCGAACGAATGGAAGTGAACGCCCGGCTGACCGCCCGGCTGACTTTGGACAACCAAATGCAGCTGGTGGTGGACCGGGAAAATTACGTGGGCAAGTTACGCCGTTTCACGCGTCTGTATCGCGGTGTACTGAGCACCGACAGCCGTGGCGTGGCGCGGGTCGATTTGCGCTATGCCGATGGCATCGCGGTGACCTGGCGCGACGCGGAAGCGGACAAGAATGCTTAAGCAGAAACAGAGGATGTACCTCTAATGGCGAATGCAGTGGACAACATGATCGTGGGCCTGGACATCGGCACCTCCAAGGTCGTGGCCATCGTCGGCCAGATCACCGAGGAAGGCGTTGTGGAGGTAGTGGGTCTGGGCTCCCAGCCTTCGCGGGGCATGAAGAAGGGCGTGGTGGTGGACATCGAAGCCACCGTGCGCTCGATTCAGCGTGCCGTGGAAGAGGCGGAGCTGATGGCCGGCTGCCAGATCCATTCGGTCTACGCCGGCATCGCCGGTTCCCATGTGCGCAGCCTTAACTCCCACGGCATCGTCGCGATCCGCGACCGGGAAGTGACCCAGGCGGACATCGACCGGGTGATCGACGCCGCCCAGGCGGTGGCGATTCCGGCGGATCAGAAGACCCTGCACGTGCTGCCGCAGGAGTACGTGGTCGACAACCAGGAAGGCGTGCGCGAGCCGGTGGGCATGAGCGGCGTGCGGCTGGAAGCCAAGGTGCACCTGGTGACCTGCGCGGTGAACGCGGTGCAGAACATTGAGAAGTGCGTGCGCCGCTGCGGCCTGGAAGTGGAAGACGTGATCCTCGAGCAGCTCGCCAGCGCGCACTCGGTGCTCACCGAGGACGAGCGCGAGTTGGGCGTGTGCATCGTCGACATCGGCGGCGGCACCACCGACATCGCGATCTTCACCGAGGGGGCGATCCGCCACACCGCCAACATCCCGATCGCCGGCGACCAGGTCACCAACGACATCGCCATGGCGCTGCGCACGCCCAAGCAGCACGCCGACGAGATCAAGATCAAGTACGCCTGCGCGCTGACCCAGCTGGCCGGTGCCGACGAGACCATCAAGGTGCCCAGCGTCGGCGACCGGCCGCCGCGCACCCTCAGCCGCCAGAACCTGGCCGAGGTGGTGGAGCCGCGCTACGACGAGCTGTTCACCCTGATCCAGGCGGAAATCCGCCGCTCCGGGTTCGAGGACATGATCCCCGGCGGCATCGTGCTCACCGGCGGCTCCTCGAAGATCGAGGGCGCGGCGGAACTGGCCGAGGAAATTTTCCACATGCCGGTGCGTCTGGGCACGCCGCAGGGCGTGGCCGGGCTCACCGACGTGGTGCGCAACCCGATTTATTCCACCTCCGTGGGCCTGCTGCTGTACGGCCAGCGCATGGAGAAGGAAGGACGCAGCCCCCGTGCCCAGGCCGGCGGCGGCGAAGTGAACTGGATGGAACGCTTCAAGAAGTGGTTCCAGGGCAATTTTTAAAGGTTTCAGAAGCGGTCGGATGGTCCGGCCGGTTTTGGGAAAAGCAGTAAACAGGGAAGCATTAACGGGAGATCAACCATGCAATTCAAACTCGAAGATTCCGTACCCCATGGCGCGGTGATCAAAGTAGTGGGCGTTGGTGGCGGCGGTGGCAACGCCGTGGACCACATGGTGCGTTCCAACGTGGAAGGTGTGGATTTCATCTGCGCCAACACGGACGCCCAGGCGCTGCGCAACTCCTCCGCGAAAACCGTGATTCAGCTCGGCAGCCAGGTCACCAAGGGCCTGGGCGCCGGCGCCAACCCGGACATCGGCCGGCAGTCCGCCATGGAAGACCGTGAGCGCATCGCCGAGCTGCTGGAAGGCGCCGACATGGTGTTCGTGACCGCCGGTATGGGCGGTGGCACCGGCACCGGCGCGGCACCGGTGGTGGCCGAAGTGGCCAAGGAACTGGGCATCCTCACCGTGGCCGTGGTCACCAAGCCGTTCCCGTTCGAGGGCAAGAAGCGCATGCGCTCCGCCCAGGAAGGGATCGAAGCGCTCAAGGAGCACGTGCACTCGCTGATCACCATCCCCAACGAGAAGCTGCAGTCCGTGCTGGGCGGCTCCACCACCCTGCTGGACGCCTTCAAGGCGGCCAACGAAGTGCTGCAGGGCGCGGTGAAAGGCATCGCCGACCTGATCGTCCGTCCCGGCATGATCAACGTCGACTTCGCCGACGTGCGCACCGTGATGAGCGAGATGGGCACCGCGATGATGGGCACCGGCGTCGCCAGCGGCGAAAACCGGGCGGCGGAAGCGGCCCAGGCGGCGATTTCCAGCCCGCTGCTGGAAGACGTGGACCTGCGCGGCGCGCGCGGCATCCTGATCAATATCACCGCCAACGAGTCCATCGCACTGGATGAGTTCTCCGAAGTGGGCGATATCGTCAGCGAACTGGCCAGCGAAGACGCCAACGTGATCATCGGCACGGCGATCGACCCGGATATGGGCGATAATATTTCCGTAACCGTGGTCGCCACCGGGCTCGGTGCCCAGCACCAGGAACTGAAAGTGGTGCGCGGGCGTCAGACCCCCATGGGCGCCGATGGCCGGGTGGACTATAACGATCTGGATCGTCCGGCGGTGGAGCGCAAGCGCGCCCAGCAACAAGCCGCGGGTGGCGGTGGTCGCCAGGCCGTGAACACCGCGGAAGACCTGGACTTTATCGATATCCCGACCTTCCTGCGCCGTCAGGCTGACTGACGGCGTTGGAAATATGGTGCGAAAAGGGGAGATTTGCTATCATCGCCCCCTTATTTCGCGTTGAGGATACCCGTATCCTCCGGGATACCGACGGATTTGTGACGGATCGATGATCAGACAACGAACTCTCAAAAATGTGATTCGCGCCACCGGCGTGGGTCTTCACACCGGTGAAAAGGTGTACCTGACGGTGCGCCCGGCGCCTGTAAACGCCGGCATCGTATTCCGCCGGGTGGACCTGGATCCGGTGGTGGAAATCCCCGCCGGCGCCGATAAAGTCGGTGAAACCACGCTCTCCACCACGCTGGTTCAAGACGGCGTTAAAGTGGGCACCGTGGAACACCTGCTTTCCGCCATGGCCGGTCTGGGCATCGACAACGCCTACGTGGAGTTGTCGGCGCCGGAAGTGCCGATCATGGACGGCAGTGCCGGTCCTTTCGTGTTCTTGCTGCAGTCCGCGGGCATCAAGGAGCAGGACGCCGCCAAGAAGTTCATCCGGATCAAGAAGGAAGTCACCGTCCGCGAGGACGACAAAGTGGCCACCTTCAAACCGTTCGATGGCTTTAAGGTGACGTTCTCGATCGAATTCGATCACCCGGTGTTCGAAGAGCGCAACCAGGTGGCCAGCATCGACTTTTCCTCCACGTCGTTCGTGAAGGAAGTGGCGCGGGCCCGGACCTTCGGGTTCATGCGCGATATCGAGTTCCTGCGCAGCCAGAACCTGGCGCTGGGCGGTAGCGTGGACAACGCCATCGTGGTGGACGAGTACCGCATCCTCAACGAGGACGGCCTGCGTTATGACGACGAGTTCGTCAAACACAAGATGCTCGACGCCATCGGTGACCTGTACCAGCTCGGCCACAGCCTGATCGGCGAGTTCGTGGGTCATAAGTCCGGTCACGCTCTCAACAACGCCCTCCTGCGCGAGCTGCTCAAGCAGGAAGACGCTTGGGAACTGGTGACCTTCGAGGACGCGGAAAACGCACCGATTTCCTACGTGAAGCCGGTGATGGCCGCCGAATAACGGCCCGTCCCGAAAACACCTCGCCGCGTGCCCGCGCGGTGTCGTGCCTCCCTGTGCGCCCCGACCGTTCTCCCGCGGTCGGGGCGCTCTCGTTTCAGCTTGTGGGAGCGGGCATTGTGGGAGCGGGCCCAGCCCGCGAAAGGCCGGCAAAGCCGGCCGGCAGGATCCCAGAGACCTCGCTAACGCTAACTCTCCGCCCGCCCCGCCAACCGCCGCAACGCCCGGGCCAACTCATCATCCTCCACGCAATCCGCCGCCTGCCGGATATGCGCCGCACTCCCCGCATCCAGCGGCGGCCGCTCATTGGCGCGCAGCTTGTCGGCGGTGGCGGCGGGCGCCGCCCGGCGGCCGGTGACCAGGATTTTGATGCTTTTGCCCGGCGCCAGGCTGCGCTCCAGGCGCGGCAGGTGGAAGCGCAGCAGTTGGGCGGTGGCGCTGGTTTCCACCATCGCCAGCCAGCGGTTCTCTTCCTCCACCAGCGTCACCCGGTCGCGCAGCGCCGGCGGCAGACAGTCCTGGGGCGGGGCGGCCGGGCCTTTCGGGGCCGCCGCCTTGTGGCCGCGGGCGGCTTTCGCCAGCGGCGCCAGGGTGCTGTTCTGGCGCAACAGACCCTGCAATTCCTTGGGTAGGGACGGCTTGCTCATACCTTTTCCTTGGGCTACCCTGCGAATGTAAAAAATTATAAAGCTTGCCAGGCGAGAGCACACGGGGAAGGCGCTCGCCCCCTCATTCACGGAAGAAAGGAACCCTTTGCCCCGCCGGGCGGTCTCGCCTCCGGCCAGGGTGTGTTTTTACTTGCGACAGCTGAATTTGAGACAGGCGCGATACAACGATGAACATCATATTGTTGAACAGCAAGCGCGGCCACTCCCGCACCATTACTTTACCGCGGTTTTTGCCCGCGCTGGTGCTGGCGGTGCTGGTGCTGATTCCGATGGCCGCCGGTGTCGGCGCCTACTGGATCAGCTACCGGGTCGCGCCGCCGTCCTACAGTGAGGCAGTGGCGAAACGCTTCCAATCCTCCCTGGAGCGGCAGAGCGATGAAGTAGCGAACCTCAAGCAGCTCAGTGAAGAACAGTTCCGTGCCCTGACCCTCAAGCTGGCCGATGCCCAGGCCCGCCTGGTGCGCCTGGACGCCCTCGGCGAGCGGCTGGTGGACGTGGCCGGCATCGAAAGCGACGAATTCGACTTCGGCGGCGGCGAGCTGGCCATGGGCGGCCCCGAACCCCAGGACAGCAGCGCCTTCGCGCCGCCCTCGTTCATCGAGGAGCTGGACGGCCTCACCGAGACCCTGGAGCGCCGCGAACAGCAACTGAACATCCTCGAGGACCTGCTCGCCAACCGTAATCTGGAAAACCAGACCTTCCTGTCCGGCCGTCCCATCACCCAGGGCTGGATGTCGAGCCGCTTCGGCCGCCGCACCGACCCGTTCTCCGGCAAGGTGGCGTGGCACGAAGGGGTGGATTTCGCCGGCAAGGACGGCTCCGAAGTGGTCGCCACCGCCGCCGGCGTGGTCACCTACGCCGGCGAGCGTTCCGGCTACGGCCTGCTGGTGGAAATCAACCACGGCAACGGCATCAGCACCCGCTACGGCCACGCCAAGACCGTGGACGTGAAGGTCGGTGATATCGTGCGCACCGGCGATGTGATCGCCAAGATGGGCTCCAGCGGCCGTTCCACCGGCCCGCACGTGCACTACGAAGTGCTCAAGAACGGCCGGCAGGTCAATCCGCACCCCTATATCTACCGCGCCCGCCGCTGAAAACGCTTGTGGGAGCGGGCCTTGCCCGCGAAAGGGCGGTGCCACACCGCCCGGCAGGATCCCAGAGACCTGTCTCCCCATTTCGCCGGCCTTGAATAGTCGCCCTCCGCACCTTATCTCCTTGGTCTATTGTGTTTAGAATGGCTCTTTTTCGCCCCACCCATTGAGAATAAACGGACGTTTCATGCTGGCTACCATCGTCAAAAAAGTCTTCGGGACCAAGAATGACCGCGAGCTCAAGCGGATCAGCCGTCTGGTGGCCGGGGTCAACACCCATGGCGACGCCATGGCGGAATTGGATGACGGCGCGCTGCAGGCCAAGACCGCCGAGTTGAAGGCCGCCGTGGCCGACGGCAAGACCCTTGACGAGATACTGCCGGAGGCGTTCGCGGTGGTCCGCGAGGCGGCCACCCGGGTGATGGGCATGCGCCACTTCGACGTTCAGCTGATGGGCGGTATCGCGCTGCACGAAGGGCGCATCGCGGAGATGCGCACCGGTGAGGGTAAAACCCTGACCGCCACCCTGGCGGCCTATCTGAACGCTCTGGCCGGCAAGGGCGTGCACGTGGTCACGGTCAACGACTACCTGGCCGAGCGGGACGCCAACTGGATGCGGCCGCTGTACGAATTCCTGGGCCTGAGCGTGGGCGTGATCTACTCCCAGCAGCCGCAGCCGGAAAAACGTGAAGCCTACGCCTGTGACATTACCTACGGCACCAACAACGAATACGGTTTCGACTACCTGCGCGACAACATGGCGTTCCGCCTGGAAGACCGGGTGCAGCGCGGGCTGTTCTACGCCATCGTCGACGAAGTGGACTCGATCCTGATCGATGAGGCGCGCACGCCGCTGATCATCTCCGGCCCGGCGGCGGACTCCTCCGAGCTGTACCGCCAGATGAACACCCTGATTCCCAAGCTGCAGCCGCAGCGCGAGGAAGAGGGCGAGAACGGCGAGAAAGCGGAAGGCCACTACTACATCGACGAAAAGCAGCGCCAGGTGGAGCTCACCGAGGACGGCCACCAGCTGATCGAGTCCATGCTGGTGGACAACAACCTGCTGGAAGCCGGCGAAAGCCTCTACGCGGCCCACAACCTGACGCTGCTGCACCACGTGCACGCGGCGCTCAAGGCCCACGCCCTGTTCCACAAGGACCGCCAGTACGTGGTGCAGAACGATCAGATCGTGATCGTCGACGAGCACACCGGGCGCACCATGCCGGGCCGCCGCTGGTCCGAGGGCATCCACCAGGCGGTGGAAGCGAAAGAGGGCGTGCGCATCCAGCAGGAAAACCAGACCCTGGCGTCCACCACCTTCCAGAACTACTTCCGTCTCTACGAGAAGCTCGCCGGCATGACCGGCACCGCCGACACCGAGGCGATGGAATTCCGCCAGATCTACGGCATGGACGTGGTGGTGGTGCCCACCAACCGGCCGATGGTGCGTAAAGACGCCAACGATCTGATCTACCTGACCCTGCAGGAAAAATTCGACGCCATCGTCGAGGAAGTGCGCGACTGCGTGGAGCGCGGCGCGCCGGTGCTGGTGGGTACCGCCACCATCGAGGCCTCCGAATACCTGGCCGAACGGCTTACCAAGGAAAAGATCAAGCACCAGGTGCTCAACGCCAAGCAGCACCAGCGCGAGGCGCAGGTGATCGCCCAGGCCGGCCGCCCGGGCACCGTGACCATCGCCACCAACATGGCCGGCCGGGGTACCGACATCGTGCTTGGCGGCAACGCCGAAGAAGAGATCAAGCACATGGACGAGCCTTCCGAGGAGAAGGCCGAGAAGATCCGCGCCGAGTGGGAAGCCAACCACAACACCGTGCTGGAAGCCGGCGGCCTGCACATCATCGGCACCGAGCGCCACGAATCCCGCCGTATCGACAACCAACTGCGCGGCCGGGCCGGCCGCCAGGGCGACCCGGGCTACACCCGCTTCTTCCTGTCCATGGAAGACGATCTGATGCGTATTTTCGCCTCCGACCGGGTGCGCAACATGATGCGCTCACTGGGTCTCAAGGACGGCGAGGCCATCGAGCACCGCTGGGTGACGCGCGCTATCGAGAACGCCCAGCGCAAGGTGGAAACCCGCAACTTCGATATCCGTAAGAACCTGCTGGAATACGACAACGTGGCCAACGACCAGCGCCGCGTGGTGTACAGCCAGCGCGAACAGATTCTCGAATCCGAGAGCCTGGCGTCCTCGGTGGAAAGCATCCGCCGTGACGTGATTCCCGAGATGGTGCACAGCTACATGCCGCCGGGTTCGGTGGAAGACCAGTGGGACGTGGAAGGGCTGGAGAAGAGCCTGCACGCCGAGTACAGCAGCGATATCCCGGTGAGCCAGTGGCTGGACGAAGACAACGGCCTGCACATCGAGGGCGTCACCGAGCGCATCATCGAGCAGCTGGAAGCGGACTACGTCCGCAAAGAAGAGGAGATCGGCACCGAGACCCTGCGTCCGATCGAAAAGCACCTGATGCTGCAGATCCTCGACCGCCACTGGAAAGAACACCTGGCCAATATGGACCACCTGCGCCAGGGCATTCATCTGCGCGGCTACGCCCAGAAGAACCCGAAGCAGGAATACAAAAAAGAAGCCTTCGAGCTGTTCCAGACCATGCTCAACCAGATCCAGCATGAGCTGGTGCGCGTGCTGCACAACTTCGAAGTGCGCCGCGAGGACGAAGTAGAACGCCTCGAGGCGCAGCGTCAGGAAGAAGCCCGCCAGCAGGCCGAGAAGATGAAGGCGGAGCAGGAAGAGGTGGCCGCGCCCACCGCCCAGGGCGACGGCACCGGCCAGACCCAGGGGCCGCCGGAGAAGCCGCGCACCGTGGTTCGCGAAGGCCGCAAAGTAGGCCGCAACGAACCCTGCCCGTGCGGCTCCGGCAAGAAATACAAGCAGTGTCACGGAAAGCTGGAGTCCTGACCATTGTAGGAGCGGGCCCTTGTAGGAGCGGGCCCTTGTAGGAGCGGACCTTGTGGGAGCGGGCCTTGTGGGAGCGGGCCCAGCCCGCGAAAGGCCGGCAAAAGCCGGCCGGCAGGATCCCAGAGACACCGCTAATCGGTCCCGCTGTTATCCTGCCGGGTGGCTTCGCCACCCTTTCGCGAGCAGGCTCGCTCCTACAAGCTCGCGATTACAGACGCCTGAAGGAAAAGGTATGACACAAACAGAATGGTTCCCGGTGGCCGGCGTTAAACTCGCCGCCATCGAAGCGGGCATCAAGAAGCCCAACAAAAAGGATTTGGTGGTCATTGAGCTGGCCGAGGGCAGCCGCGCCGCCGGCGTGTTCACCACCAACCGCTTCCAGGCGGCGCCGGTGCAGGTGGCACGCCGTAACCTGGCCGAAAAAGCGCCCCGCTACCTGATGATCAACACCGGCTACGCCAACGCCGGCACCGGCGACAAGGGCCATGCCTACTGCGAGGAAACCTGCCTGCTGCTGTCCGAGCTGGCGCACTGCGCCCCCTCGGAAGTGCTGCCGTTCTCCACCGGCGTCATTGGCGCCACCTTCCCCATGGAACCGTTCGAGGAAGGCCTGCCGCTGGCCCTGGACGACCTCAGCGAGCATCACTGGGGCCGGGCCGCCGAAGGCATCATGACCACCGACACCGTGCCCAAGGTGGCCAGCCGCCGCATCGAGCTGGACGGCGATACCATCACCATCACCGGCATCGCCAAGGGCGCCGGCATGATCAAGCCCAACATGGCCACCATGCTGGGTTTCATCGCCACCGACGCCAACATCGCGCAGCCGCTGCTCGATCAGTGGGTGAAAACGCTGGCGGACCGCTCCTTCAACCGCATCACCGTGGACGGCGACACCTCCACCAACGACGCCTGCATGCTGATCGCCAGCGGCCAGGTGGGTGCGGAAATCAGTGACCCCGCCGACCGCAATACCGCGCTGCTGTACCAGGCCCTGGAAGCCGTGTTCGTGGAGCTGGCCCAAGCGCTGATCCGCGACGCCGAAGGCGCCACCAAGTTCGTCTCCATCGAAGTGTCCGGCGCGTGCAGCGACCGGGACGCGCAGACCGTCGCCGAGACCATCGGCCACTCACCGCTGGTGAAAACCGCGCTGTTCGCCTCCGACCCCAACTGGGGGCGCATCCTGGCCGCCGTGGGTCGCGCGCCCATCGAAACCCTGGACGTGAACAAAGTGGCGGTGTGGCTGGGTGAAGTGGAACTGGTGCGCGAAGGCGGCGTCGCCGACAGCTACACCGAAGAGCAGGGCGCCGCGGTGATGGCCCGCCCGGAAATCACCATCCGCGTCGACCTGGGCGCCGGCGACGGCACCGGCCAGGTGTGGACCTGCGACTTCAGCTACGACTACGTCAAGATCAACGCCGAATACCGTACCTGACCTTGTAGGAGCGGGCCTTGTGGGAGCGGGCCCCGCCCGCGAAAGATTAATTTGTGCGAGCGGGCCTCGCCCGCGAAAGGGCGCGAAGCGCCCGGCAAAGGTTGCCCCGCAGGATCCCAGAGCCCTGCCTAATGCCACAAGAAAGGTCTCTGGCATCCCGCCGATTGGCTAAAGCCACTCTTTCGCGGGCGGGGCCCGCTCCCACAACCCGCAGCCCACAAGCCACAAGCCGACACCAGCCTATGTCTGAATCTCTTCCCGAAATCACCGTCGCCGCCGCCATCATCCGCGACCGCGACAACCGCCTCTGCCTCAGCCGCCGCCCCGAGCACAAACACCAGGGCGGGCTGTGGGAATTCCCCGGCGGCAAGGTGGAAGAGGGCGAGCCCGTGGACCAGGCGCTGGCGCGGGAACTGGACGAAGAACTGGGCATGAAAGCGGTACGCTCGCAGCCCTTCATGACCGTACGGCACCGCTACCCGGACCTGCGCGTGACGCTGCATTTCCGCGAAGTAACCGCTTACACCGGCGAACCCCACGGCCGCGAGGGCCAGCCGGTGGAGTGGGTGCCGCTGCAGGAACTCAGCAGCCGCCAGTTCCCCGCCGCCAACCAGCCGGTGGTCACCGCCCTCAAGCTGCCCCGGCAACTGGTGATTCCCCCCGAAGGGCTCAGCCAGCGGGACGTGCTCGCCGGCATCGACCGGCTCGACCCCAACAGCCAGGGCTTCTACCTGCGCCAATGGTCGCAAAGCGACGCGCTCCCCGAACTGGCCGCCCGCTGCCGCGAGCGCGGCCTCCGCTTCTGGATCCGCGACGACGTCCACCTCGCCACCCGCGAAAAAGCCTTCGGCCTCCACCTCACGGCTCTTGATGCGAGGGGGGCCGGTGAAGGTGACTCTTGTGCGAGCGGGCCCAGCCCGCGAAAGGCCGGCAAAGCCGGCCGGCAGGATCCCAGAGACCTTAAAGAGGCCCTCCAAAACTTCCCAGGCATCCTCTCCGCCTCTTGCCACAACGAAGCCGAAATCACCCAGGCGGTAAAATGGGGCGCGCAAATGGCCACCCTCTCCCCGGTCCACGCCACCCCCACGCACCCGGACGCCCAACCCCTCGGCTGGGATCGCTTCCGCGCCCTGGTGGAAGGCACACCGCTGGTGTTCTACGCCCTCGGCGGCGTCACCCCCCAAGACCTGGACACAGCGCGCCACCACGGCGCCTTCGGCACCGCCGGTATCCGCGCGTTCTGGTAGGCAACCGGTTTGTGGGCGCGGCCCTTGTGGGAGCGGACCCAGCCCGCGAAAGGCCGGCAAAGCGGGCCGGCAGGATCCCAGAGCCCTATCCGGCTCTCTCAGCTCAGGTCGTCGAAATCATCCATCGGATCGGTGGGCTGACCGGGAATCGCGTGGCGCTCCGACGCCCAGTCGCCCAGGTCGATCAGCTTGCAGCGCTCCGAGCAGAATGGCCGCCAGGGGTTGTCGTCCCAGCGAGAAGGTTTCCGGCATTGCGGGCAGGGGTAAATACGGGTGGGCTGGTCGTTATCCGCCATGTCGTTGCGCGAGTTCCAAATACGTTTCATGTAAGGCGTCGAGCCGCTCATGCAGGTGACGCAGCGGGCCGTGGTTCTCGACCACGTCGTGGGCGGCCGCCAGGCGGCGCTGGCGGTCCATCTGGGCGCGCATGATCGCCTGCACCTGCGTCTCGGGCACGGTATCCCGCGCCACGGTACGCGCCACCTGAAGTTCCGGCGGCACGTCGATCACCAGGATACGGTGCACCATTTCCTTTTGGCTACCCTCAAGCAGCAGCGGCGACACCAGCACCGTGTACGGTGAATCGCTGGTGTGGATCTGCCGGTACAGCTCGCGGCCGATCGCCGGATGGGTGATCGCCTCCAGGTCGCGGCGCGCCTGCTCGTCGCTGAACACGATATCGCGCAGCGCGCGGCGGTCCAGGCTGCCGTCGTCCTGCAGCACCGCGCCGAACCGGTCGACAATGGCATCCAGCGCCGGCTCACCCGGCGCCACCACCGCCCGCGACGCCAGGTCCGCATCGACAATGGTTACGCCGCGCCGCGCCAGATGATCCGTGGCCGCGGTCTTGCCGCTGCCGATACCGCCGGTCAGACCGACTACGAACATAGGGACTCCGCAATTGAGCGTGTTTGTGGGAGCGGGCCCAGCCCGCGAAAGGCCGGCAAAGCCGGCCGGCAGGATACCAGAGAAGTCCTTTCGGGGGGATTGACCGCTACCCGAGATTAAACAACCCCAGATACGAACTCACGATCACCTCACCCCAAAGCAACGCGATCCACCCGGCAATCGCCAGATAAGGCCCGAACGGAATCCCCTGATCACGCTTCACGCTGCCGCTGGCCATCATCGACACCGCGAACACCAGCCCCACCACCGACGACAGCAGCACCACCACCGGCAGATACTGCCAGCCCAGCCAGGCGCCCAGGGCGGCGAGCAGCTTGAAGTCGCCGTAGCCCATGCCTTCCTTGCCGGTGAGCAGCTTGAACACCCAGTACAGGCTCCACAGCGCCAGATAGCCGGCCATGGCCCCGATCACCGCATCCGGCAGGCTGACCGGCGAGATGCCCAGCACCGACGCCAGCAGGCCCGCCCACAGCAGCGGGTAGGTGAGATCGTCCGGCAACAGGGTGGTGTCCAGATCGATCACCGCCAGGGCCAGCAGCGTAAAGCTGCCGTACAGCATGAAGATCAACCAGGGATCGTAACCGAAGCGCCAGGCGCACAAGCCGGCCACCAGCGCGGTGAGCAGCTCGATAATCGGATAACGCTTGCTGATCGCCGCCTTACAGCCGCTGCAGCGGCCCTTCAGCAGCGCCCAGCTCACCACCGGGACGTTCTCGTACCAGCGGATGCGGTGGTTGCAGTGCGGGCAGTGGGAACCGGGCGTGACCAGATTGAAGATCGGTGGCGTTTCTTCCCCTTTGGGGGCCGGCTGCTCCAGAAGCTCACGGGCCTCCTGGCGCCAAGTGGCCTCCATCATCTTGGGGATACGGTGGATCACCACATTCAGAAAGCTGCCCACCAGCAGGCCGAACAGCACGCAAACCAGGATCAGGGCGGCCGGGCTGACCGCCAGGTAGTCGAGAAGCAGCACCGTTAAACCACCTGGCCGAGCTGGAAGATCGGCAGGTACATGGCGATGATTAGCCCGCCAATCAGCACACCGAGGACCGCCATGATCATCGGCTCCAACATGCTTGTCAGGCCGTCGACCATGTTATCTACTTCGTCTTCGTAATAAGTGGCAACTTTACTTAGCATGGCGTCGAGCGCGCCGGATTCTTCACCGATGGCGGTCATCTGGAGAGCCATGGCCGGGAAGACGCCCGTGGAGCGCATGGCGAACTGAAGCTGTTGACCGGTGGCCACGTCCTCTTTCACCTGCAGCACGGCTTTGCGGTAAACCACATTGCCGGTGGCGCCAGCACAGGCGTCCAGGGCTTCGATTAGCGGTACGCCGGCCGCAAATGTGGTGGAAAGCGTACGTGCGAAACGGGCCACAGTAGCCTTGTGTGTGATCGGGCCAATGATGGGTAGTTTCAGCAAAGCCCGATCAACCGCATCTTTGAAGCCTTGGGAGCGTTTTCGAGCTTCGGTAAAACCGATAATTATAGCCGCGATAACCAGTAATATTACCAGGAAATTGGATTGCAAGCCTTCGGAGAGCCCGATAACGAACTGGGTAAACGCCGGTAGCTCGGCCCCGAAACCTTCGAACAATTCTTGGAAGGTAGGGACCACCTTTATAAGCAAGATGCCCGTAACAATAACGGCTACACAGACAACGGCTATGGGGTATTTCACCGCCTTTTTGATCTTCTGTTTCAGTGCCTCGGTTTTCTCTTTATAAAGCGCCACACGGTCCAGCATCGTTTCCAAAGAACCGGACGCTTCACCGGACTCGATCAGACTGCAATACAGGTCATCAAATAGGCGCGGGTGCTGGCGTAGGGCGCCGGCAAAGTTGTTCCCGCTTTCAACGTCGGCTTTCAGTTTCAGGATTACCTGTTTCATTGAGGGATTTTCAAGGCCGTCGGACACAATCTCAAAGGCTTGCACCAGGGGTACACCGGCTTTCATCATGGTCGCCATCTGGCGGGTGAAGAGGGCAATGTCCATGGGCTTGATTTTTTTCTTCCCACCCAGGGAAACCTCCCGTTTTTTTATCACCTTCTTAGCCTGGATACCCTGCTTGCGCAGTTCGGCGCGCACCAGAGCCGGCCCTTTGCCGGAAATTTCCCCTTTTACTCGGCTGCCTTTGCGGTCGATGCCTTCATAAGTAAAGGTCGCCGATTTTTGTGCTGTCGCTGTTTTTGCCATAGTCAAAACCCTGACCCACCGAAACCTATAATAATTTAGTGCCCGCTGGTCACCCGGCTCACCTCTTCAAGACTGGTGACGCCGTGCATGACCTTGATCAGGCCGGAACGGTACAGATCGTTGAACCCCTCTTTGCGACACTGGTCGGCGATCTGAATGGAATTGCCTTCCTCCATGATGATGCGCGCAATGCCGTCGGTGATGCGGACTACCTCGTAAACCCCCACGCGCCCCTTGTAGCCGCCTTTGCACTTTTCGCAGCCTTTGCCACTGGGGCCGTACACAGTAAACCCGGATTGAATGTCCTCTTCCGTGAAACCCATCTCAACCAGCGATTGCCTGGGCACATCCACCGGCTCCTTGCAGTGCTCGCACAGCCGCCGGGCCAGGCGCTGGGCGATAATCAGAATCACGGAAGTGGCGATATTGAATGAGGGCACGCCCATATTGCGCAGTCGGGTGAGCGTTTCCGGCGCGCTGTTGGTGTGCAAGGTGGAAAGAACCAGGTGACCGGTCTGCGCCGCTTTCACGGCGATCTCGGCGGTTTCCAGGTCCCGAATCTCCCCCACCAGGATGATATCCGGGTCCTGGCGCAAAAAGGCGCGCAAAGCGGTGGAGAATTCCATGCCCTGCTTGGGGTTCACGTTGACCTGGTTAACCCCTTCCAGGTTGATCTCCACCGGATCTTCCGCCGTGGAAATGTTGCGCTCCGGGGTATTGAGAATGTTTACCCCGGTATAGAGAGACACCGTCTTGCCCGAGCCGGTGGGCCCAGTAACCAGAATCATGCCCTGGGGCTTGCTCAGGGCGTCCATGTACATTTTTTTCTGGTCTTCATCGTAGCCAAGGTGATCGATACCCATCTTGGCGCTTTCCGCGTCCAGGATCCGCAGCACGATCTTCTCGCCGTAAAGGGTGGGGCAGGTGTTCACCCGGAAATCGATGGCCCGGGTCTTGGAAATCTTCAGCTTGATCCGGCCGTCCTGGGGCACTCGGCGCTCGGAAATATCCATGCGCGCCATCACTTTCAGGCGGGCGGCCAGTTTGCTGGCGGTGGTGATCGGCGGCTTGGCAACTGTCTCCAGAATGCCGTCCTGGCGGAAGCGCACCCGGTAGGTCTTCTCGTAGGGCTCGAAGTGCAGGTCCGAGGCGCCGCCCTTGATGGCATCTAAGAGGAGTTTGTTGACGAAGCGCACGATAGGGGCGTCGTCGGAACCCGCTGCTGCGTCCTCGCCACTGGGCGCGGCCTCGGTATCCGCAGTCTCGAGATTGTCCAGGTCGTCATCGAGGTTATCGAACGCCTTGCCTTCCTGCTCCGACTCTAACTGGTCGATCCAGCGCCGCAGCTTGTCGTCCTCAGCGATCACCGTTTCTACGTTGAGGCCGGTATTAAAGCGTATCTCTTCCAGCGCGGGCAGATTCGTTGGGTCGGACACCGCCACGAACAAGCGGCTACCGCGCCGCAATAGCGGCAGAATCGTATGTTTGGTGATCAGCTTGGGATCGACCAGATCCTTGACCATCATTTCCTTGGAGAAGGCGTTGAGGTCGATCAATGGATCGCCGAACTCCTCGGCCGCGCAGCGTGCCACCACGCCGGCACCGACATGCCCACCCGCCACCAAATGATGAACCAGCGCTACCCGCGCCTGCCGCGCTTCGGCGGCGGCGGTCTGCGCTGCTTCCATGGAGAGATGGCCTTCCTTTACCAGACGGCGGGCCAGGCCGCTTAAAGACGCTGCGGAACTATTCATAAGAAGTGGTCATGGTTATTTATACTTACCCCCAAAGCAGATTGGCAGCCTTCCCGCCGGCTGTAAAGGGCGCACGATCAAGGGCTTGGCGGCGTTACCTGTATCGCTACCTTAACTGACCGAATGGGTCACAAAAGGTCACCCCTGGTGACGATTTTTGTCATCGCCTGACAAAAAGTGGCAGTTAATCCGATTGAAAAGTGACACGGAAAGCGGCAAAACCGGCACGTGAAAGTTGGCCCAATAGCTGCATAGTGTCAGTGCAGGCGCTCGCCTCGGGGGTGAGCACATAATAAAGTTTCGAGTCTGGAGAAGCTGAAATGAAACAAGTGCAGAAGGGTTTTACTCTTATCGAACTGATGATTGTAGTCGCGATCATTGGTATTCTCGCCGCAGTAGCTCTGCCGGCTTATCAGGATTACACCACCCGCGCCAAAGTGAGTGAGTGTGTCACAGCAATCGCTGCGTGCAAAACCTCTGTGACGGAATATTTTTCTTCACAGAATGCCTTTCCGGCCGACGTTGACGAAGCGGGCTGCGGAACGAATGATACACAATATTGTGCAGCTCCCACCGTTGGTGCAGCCGATGGTGTAATCACCGTAGCTATTGACGAAGATGCTGGCGTTGCAGCCGGGGGTTGTAACTTGGTGCTGACACCGGAACAAGCAGCAGCTGGTGATCCGATTTCAGGTTGGACCGGTTCCACTACTTGTGAAACTAAGTTCGTTCCTGCCAACTTCCGTGGTGCTGCTGCTGCGCCCTAATAAGTCCAAACATCTAAGTCGATGTCGATAAACGCCCACTTCGGTGGGCGTTTTCGTTATTTTGATATGCCGGAGATGATTATGTGGAAGCTGTTAGGGGTTTTGTTGTTTTTGTCTTCTCCGGTATCAGCGAATCCCATCGCACTAATTCAGGAGCATATAAAAGAAAGCGGTTTGAATGTGCCGATTGAGGAAATCGTCGCAGGGCCCATGCCTGGCATTTATACTATTGAGATGAGGGGTGGCCGAGTCTTATACGTTAGCGAAAATGGTCGATATTTTATCCAAGGGAATATCCATCATTTCAGCGACGGAAAAATGGCTAATCTTACAGCGGCACAAGAGAAGTCGGGTGTCTCAAAATCGATCGGTAAAATTTCGACCGATGCGAAGATCAGCTTTGTTGCGGACAATCCCCAAGCAGAAATAACTGTGTTTACGGATACTTCTTGCCCTTTTTGCCATAAGCTTCACGAGCATATGGATGAATTGAACGAAGCGGGTGTTACGGTCCGATATCTTGCGTATCCACGCGAAGGCTTGGAGTCGGAAGCCTATGAAACGATGGTGTCGGTCTGGTGTTCGGAAAATCGACGGGAAGCGTTATCAGAGGCTATCGATGATGATGATGTGGACGCCGCCGAATGCGCCAACCCGGTAAAAGATCAATTCCACCTAGGGCAATTGATCGGTGTGAAAGGGACGCCCACTATTATTTTTCAAGATGGTTCACTGGTCAGTGGCTACCGCTCTCCTGAACTCATTATCAAAGCAGCGAAAGCTGCGGCGAATAAATAGTCAATTGAAAACCTGGTAACCCGCCCCCGCATACAGTTTTTAACCACCTTGCTCTTCTCCTGCCCCGCATCCCCAGCAGGGAAGTGGGCTTCACGGGTTGTAACATGTATCGCTACAGGGTACATTTGGCCGCGATCTTCCAATGGAAGGCAGGGGTTGCGAGCCGCGTCTATCTGGACGCCCACGTGTACAGGTGAGAGGTGAAGTATGGCTGAAACATTAAGAGTGCCCGCTCGTCAGCCCACCAGTGTCGGAATGATGCTCAAAGAAGAGTTTCTTGCTCCGTTGGGCATTTCGCAGGGGCAGCTCGCAAAAGCTATGGGCGTGAGCCGGAAAACGGTGAATGAGTTGTGTGGTAATCGGCGTGGTGTGACGGCCGAAACCGCGTTCCTGCTGTCAAAGGTGCTGGGCACTACTCCGGAATTCTGGCTTAACTTGCAGGTTATAA